>Ga0302324_100002943_pt1 | contig 38600 bp, 38 predicted proteins | sample Palsa_T0_1_FD_201949 | JGI IMG/M metagenome (GOLD analysis project Ga0302324, IMG submission 201949) | Peat permafrost microbial communities from Stordalen Mire near Abisko, Sweden - Palsa_T0_1 | ecosystem: Environmental > Terrestrial > Soil > Palsa > Peat permafrost | place: Sweden: Abisko... | reverse complement strand
CTCCCGTTGGTCGGGAAAGAGCAAGGTGCGTTTACGAAAGGACTTGACCAAAAGCTTGCACGAACTGCCGCTGGCGCGGTAAAACAACTACATGTCCTGGGCACGGCTTCGTTGGCCGGTTTTCAGGTGATCACAGATGGCCGGTTTTGAGGTGATCACCGAGGTTGGAATCGCCACCACATCCCCGCGGCGGGTCAGCGCCATGCTCCGGTCGAATGGCCCCAGCGCTTCATCTTGAAACCGGATGAATTCGGGCTTCCACCATCCCGGCCAATTCCGCGGCAGGTATCCATCGAGCCATCCAAAGCGACCGCGGGCGCTCTCATAATCCGGCTGGCTTACCCAAATCCTGGTCTTCTCAAAATGCGCGAGACCGCCGGCGTGATCCGTGTGCAGGTGCGTCAGCAGCACTTGCCGCACATCGGCCGGCCGTATGCCCAGCTTGTTGAGCTGTGCGCCGATCTCATCCTCCGGCTGAACACGGAAGTGCACCGCCATGCGGAAGTATGGATGCCAGCGTGGAAAATATCCGGGCGTATGTACCCGCGCCGTCTCTCCGGTGTCCACCACGATGACGCCTTCCTCGTGCTCGATGGCCCACGCGAAGATCGGTAGCCACTCGGACCACTCCCGGTCGAACAGAATATGCGCGGAGCGCGCTCTGCCGGCTCCACGCGCTTCCGTTTGCGCGCGCTTCACCTGCACCCAGCCTGTCTGTATGGGATGGATTTTCGGCACTATCGAATTGTATCCTGGTCCCATGGCGGACGAATGGCATAGAGGCGAATACGCAATCAGCACGGACCAGGCGCGTCTGGATATCCCCATGATTCACGAATACCTGAGCGGCTCGGCGTACTGGGCGATGGGGCGCCCGCTCGAAGTGGTGCGCCGCTCGATCGAGAACTCGCTGCCCTTCGGCGTGTATAAAGGGTCCGCGCAGATTGGCTTCGCCAGGGTGGTCACGGACTACGCTACGTTCGCCTGGCTGGCCGACGTCTTCGTGTTCCCGGAGTTTCGAGGTCAGGGCATCGGCAAGTGGCTGATCGGCGTGATTGTCGATCACCCGCGCTTGCCCGGGCTGCGCCGCTGGATACTCGCCACGAAGGACGCGCACGGTCTCTACGCGCAATCCGGCTTCAAGCCGCTGCAAGCGCCCGAGCGCTTCATGGAGCGATTCGCGGGCTAGCGAACTTGGCGCTGGCGAGCGCCGGACCCTGCCCGCGAACGAGCGGCCCACCCCAGCAACGCGCCCGCAGCCGCGCTCACCGGCACCACCGCGGTATGCCAGACCATCACGTGCGGGGCCTCCAAATTTGCGCAATGTAACTCCAGCATGCTCACACCGGCCAGACCCGCAAGCGCGCCCACCATCAGTCCGGCGGCGGCCGGATTCACCGCCAAGCCGCGCCGTAGAACAAGCCAGATCGCGAGCGCCGCCGGAATCGCGTGGAGCAGTCCCGCGGCTAGGCAGGGGGCCCCCAGGGATACGAAGTGTTCGGTACGGTAATCGCGGAACAGGCCCGCAAAGACAACCAGCAGCACCAGGCAGCCGGCCGCCAGCAGCGTGCTTGGGGCTGCGCGGCGCCGGCTTCCGGGAATCATTTCACCGGCGGCAGTCGTAGCCCCCAGCCATATGAGGATAGCCAATGTGGGAAAGATCGCTGCCCGTTCCAAAACGCTGAGCGCTTGAATGCCGAAGAATCCGGCGCGCGCAGCTCCGGCCAGAGCCACACCCGCGCAAATCAGAAACAGCCCGCCCGCCAGCTCCCATGCCGGCGGCAGCGGACGCACCGGACGCAGCGAGGACCCGATGGATTTGCCGATACGATCGAGCAGCGCGGGGTCCACGTTATGCGGAGCCTGGGCGGCCTGCTTCAGGATTTCGTCGATCTCTTTATCCCTCACCGAAGCTCTCCCGTACGCCCCTTACCCAGCCCCATGCCGCTTAGCCGTTCCCTTAATCTCTCATACGCCCGATGCGCTTTCTGCTTCACCGATCCAACGCTCGATGAAGTGGCGCGCGCCACCTCCTCCAGGGACATCCCTGCGACTTTCAACATCTCGATCACCTCCCGCTGGCTCTCCGGAAGGGACGCCAGGAGCGCTTCCAGATCCGGCGTTCCGCCTGATTCCGCCGCAGGCGCCGCCGCCGCTTCGTGCGCTTCACGCAGCCGCTGTTCGCGGGCTACGGTGCGGCTGGCCCTTCTGTAGTGGTCCACGCGAATGTGCCGCGCAATCGCGTAGAACCAAGGCAGCACCGGCTCGCCCGCGCGGTACGTGTGCCGCGCCTCGTGAATGCGCAGCCAGGTTTCCTGCAACAGGTCGTCGGCATCTTCCCGGCTCGCGAATTGAACAACGAAAAACCGGTGGAGTTGCGGGCTCAGGCGATGGACCAAGGCCGTGGCCGCCGTGAAATCGCCCTGCTGGTACCGGGCCATCAGCATTTCCAAATCGCTGTTCGGATACATGGAGGAGGAAGCTGCCAACCCGTTACTGCCAATCCTACCAGGGATATACGATGGATACGTCCCGAAAGTTACACATTGGCCGGTTGGGCGCGGCCGTGACCATGGCGCACACGCGCCTCGCGAATCGCCACCGTAACTTTCTTCCGCCCCGCGGCGAAGGAATGTCTGAAGACTCGCAGGACGCGGGTCGCGCCATCTTGGTGCAAGATCGGCGCAAATAAAAATCCCAGGAGGAGTAAATGACGAAGTTCGGTTTTTTCAGCCTGATGGTTGTACTCATTGGCGCGGCCGTGCCTGCCGCTAATGCTACGAACGTTGCAGTGGTTACGGCGTCGAACGCCACCACTAACCAGCTATTGGTTTACAACTCAAGCGGTACTTTGATCCAGACGGTTCCCACGGGGGGACAGGGCGGCGTCAGCGGCAACGCCGGCGGCCTCGAGGCGAAAGGCAATCTGGTCGCCGTCGTGAATTTCGGTTCGTTGAACGTCTCCATGTTTGAGCTCGGGAGCACTGGCTTCCGGTTGACGCAGCTTGTGCCCACGATTTCCAGCCCGGTCAGCGTAGCTTTCGGCGACGATCACCTATATATCCTTGGGACGACCCAGGTTGAATCCCACCGGATATTCGGATCCAATGTAAATCTCGCGCCCGATGGAGAGGTGTCGCTGGTCGTGGCGGATGGGTCCGCGGCCCAGGTCGGTGTGTTACCAAACCAGCTCATCATCACCGAGAAGAGCAACATGATTGAAACGGTCGACCTGCTTCCCGAGGGAGCTGTGGGTGGGATTGCCACGCCGGTGAAGAACATTCCGGCCAACGTCAATACGCCGTTCGGACTGGTCGCGCGCGGCGGCAACGCCTACGTCACCATCGCGCATGCCAATGAGATCTCCCTGGTTCGCGATGGCGCCATTCTAACCGTCACCAACTCCGGCACCCAGAACGCCCCTTGCTGGCTGACGCTGGTGGGGCCGTACCTGTTTTCGAGTAACTCGCCGAGCATGACCGTTTCCAAATATGCCGTCTTCGGGCCGAAGATCGTGCAAGTAGCGGCCGTGGCGGCGTCGCTCAATGGCGATCCGACCGACATCGCGTCGGGCGACGGATTGGTGGCCGTGATTGCCGGTAGCGGCCCGGTAACGTATTTGTCGATTTTCAGCGTCGACGAGGACGGCAACCTGACCCTGCTGCAACCCGCCGCCACCATCGGCGGCGCGGCTAACGGCATTGCAGTAATTCAGGCTGGGAACTGAACCAGACGCCATTAGGAACGCGATGCTGCGCGCCGGCATCGCGTTCCTGCGCCGAACCCGGCGCTCTTCAAAACGCCGCACGGCAGCCGTTGCCGCTTCCGCGAGATCCGCGTTGTCGAGCCTAATTCGGGGCCTGGCCAGCGCTTCCGGCGGGGAGGTGCCGACGACGCCGATTCGCGACTTCTTGCCGCGCGTCACGACCGGCCCTCTGTCTCAAACGTGCGCAACTCATCGATCTCCTGTTGAAGCTTCCGCAGCCTTCGCTTCCTCTTGGGAAAGAAAATCGCTAACCATATGGCGAGAAGCGCAAAGAGTGGCGCGAAGTTCAGCAAGAGCCGCGGGCTACCCAGCGACTTGATCAGTCCCGGCAACACAACCATCGCCGCGCCCAGGAAACAGAAGGTCAGACCCGCCCTGCGCCAGATGTGCAGGGCATAGTCGCGCCGCCTCTCCAGTTCGCTTCTGTAAAACTCGAGAGAGGTGCTCACCGTCGCATCCGGACCCGGCCTGCCCGGCCAAATCCATCTGTAAGCCTGATACGCGACATACATCCCCCAGAGACTCAGCAGTCCCACTCCCGCGCGCGCAAGCAGTTCGTTGGCTCTGGCGAAGGTCCACGCAAAAAAAACACAAACAGCGAGCCCGCTCGTGATCTCGATCAGCGCCTCTAAACGCGCTCTCCTCCGGCGCTGCTGCGCCTTACCCCGTATTTCGGTCATTGACATTTTGAATGGCTCCTTTGGCTGGTTTTGCCAAATATTTTGTGGATCGTGCATGGGAAACTCACTCGGCATGAAGTCCTCCTTCGCCGAACCACCGTCTCAGGACGTTCTTGATCCGGTGCACCTTCATCGCGATGTTCGCCCCCGACAACCCGGTGATCTCGCCAATCGAGCTCGAGTCCATGCCATCGAGATAGGAAACGATGATCTGGCGATCCAGCGGCTTCAGGCGCTGGATCAGCATGGAAAGGCGCTCCAGCGCTTCGTTCTGGCCGAGGGCAAGTTCAACCCGATCGCTGCCGGCCATGGCCTCGATATTCTCGATGCTTACCAGCCCGCTCCTGATCCGGCGCTGCCGCATCACGTGTCCGGTGGCTACGTTGTGAGCCACACGGTACACCCAGGTTCTCAGCGAACATCGCCGGTCGAAATGCGCGAAGCTGCGCCAGAGATGCAGATGGATCTCCTGGAGCAAGTCGCGGCGCGCCTCCGGATCAAGCTCGTAAGCACGCGCCAGCCGGTCGAGTGACGAACCGTAGGCCTCCGCTGCCTCTTGATACAGCGAATCCTGGCTAACGTCTCCACCCGTGATGGTCTCAGCCCTCAAATCAAGGTAGTCGCTGCCCACGGGGTTTCCTAACAGATAAATTTTCGTTTGCTGCGAAACACTCCCGGCCCACTACCGCACTTCCACATAGCCGAACTTCAGTGGCTTCGCGCCGCCGTTCGAAAGCGCAACCTCTATCTCGGGCTTTCCAACCAGCGCCGCGGGCAGCCGAACGCCCAACTCCGTCAACTCGCCGCCTCGCTGAGTCACATCTGTGGACAGATCCATGCCATCCACGCGCACGCCGAGATGAAAGTCAGTGGTGCGAAACACGCCGATATACAGACGATCGTCCGGCCCGCGCGGCCCGCCGATATGCACCGTGCCCGCCCGGTGCAGCATGCGGTACCCGTCCGCGCATTCGTCCCAACCCGCGCCGGCATACTCGGCGAACGCGTCATCGCCCAGGTTGACGAAGCGCGGTGCTTCCGGCATCCACAATGCCTCGGCTATCGCCCGGTAGCGCGCCGTGACGTTGCGCAGTGCGGGTCCATTCACCTCATTGGCCACTTGATAGACCACCGCGCGCCCATCCCGTAATGCCCGCAGCGCCAGCGCCCGTGGCAGAACGTATTTCATCGCCAGGCCCGCCGGCGCCTGAATGCGCGCCTCCGATCCCGGCGCCAGATACACATGCGGGATCTCCATCGCGCGGAATGGCACATCCACGATGCCGGACCAGAACAGATCCGAGTCGATGCCGTCGAGTAGGATGATCTTGCCGGGTTGCGCTTCGTGTATGTCGGCCACGCCCAAGACCAGATCTTCCACACGCGCGCCGCGGTCATGATGCCAGCGCGCGATGGTCCACGCGGCCGGCAACGATGTGCCGAGATAGATCGCCACGCACGCCGCCGCGCCAACTCGCCAAATCCATTTCGATCGCCACGCCAACGCGATCGCCGAAGCGCCCACCAGCGCGAGGCCGGCCACCGGAACCGTCAGGTAGTAATCCATCTTGTGATCGCTGAGCGGCAGGTACGGTCCGATGACGATGACGAACCACGCCACGCCGAACAGCGGAACCCATTGCCGCGCGCGCGCACTCCACGCGGCCACTCCCAGCACCGCGCAACTCAGCACTCCGGCCGCCAGCCGCGATGGCCCCAGCGCCCACATCCAGTAGGTCCACAGCGTGGAAAATATCCCGCCGCCAAAATGCAACGCATAGACGCCCTCATGCGGCGGCGGCGCCACGCGAAAGTGGACAAAAATGAACAACGCCGAAACCAGAAACATCGGCAGGACCTTCTTCACATAGGCCCGCGCAAACAGCAGCGCGTAAACCGCAGCAATGGCCGGATACACCACGTTGGTCTCCAGCGCGCCCAGGCCCAGCACAAATGCGGCCCAGTGTCCGATGGCATCGCGCGTGGCGCCGCTCTCGATGTACCGCAAGAAAAACCAGAAGGCCAGCAGAAAGAAGAAGCCGCTCAGGATCTGGTTGTAGATCGAAGTCCAGCACATGGCGGCGGCCAGGCCGGAGTTGACGATCCACAGAACCTGCGCCCAAAATCCCGCCGCGCGCGATGCGGTCAGCCTTCGCGCGATGCTGCCCAACAAGACCAGGCTGGCCATTTGCGTGGCGAACGCGCAGATGCGGAACGGCAGCGCGTCCACGCCAAAGAGCGAAGAAAATATCAGGAAATAAGCGTTCTCGCCGAGCGGCCGTAGGTTGCCATGCGCCTTGGGAGCGAACAGCGCCGGCCCTAAGTCGCGCAAAGAGTGGACGCCGTGCCGCAGATTGAGCCAGCCGAAATCGTCCTGGTAAAACCAGTTGGTCAGCCCGGGCCAGTAGAGCGCCAGTAACAGCAGCAGCGGCAAGACGCGCCAGGCGCTGCGCCAGGCATTCAGCCTGCCTGGACTCGCTAGCATACGGCTGCCGCCTTCGGTAGCTCCCGCAAGCGGCGGATGGGCGAGAATATCAGCCAGAGCGTCGAGAGCAGGAACCCGCCGGCGCCCATGAACATCGCGCCGCGCAGCCCGATGGCCTCCGCCAGCGCGCCTCCGCACAACGCTCCCGCCGGCAGCACGCCGCGGAAAGTCAGGTGCGCGGCTGCGTTCACGCGGCCCAATACATGACTCGGCGCGATGGCCTGCCGCAAAGTCAATTGGTTGATGTGGTAGATCGACCAGGCCATATCGCCCAACTGCGCCACTGCGAGAAAGGCGGCGCACAGCATCACCGGTCCGTGCGCCAACGGCGGCAACAGGGCCGCTATGCCCGGCAACAGCGCGGCGCCGATCAGGGTCCGCCCAAATCCGAAGCGCCGCACCAGCCGCTCCGCCGTCAAGGCTCCGAATACTTCGCTGACACCTCCCACAGCGATGACCGCGCCCAGCAGCACGGCGCTAAGCCGGAGCTCCCGTACGGCAAAAAGAATATACAGACTGCCTCCGAATCCCACGAAGATTGCGGCCGTGGCCGACCGCAGCAACAGCGTGCGCAGAATCGGCTCGCGCCAGGACGCGCGCAGCCCCTCCACGATTTCCCGCCCGATGTGCGGCGCCGCGTTGGGTTCCGGACGCGGCTCGGGCTTGCGGATGAGCCACACCGAAATCGCGGAACACACGAACGAAATCGCGTCGAACAAGATCGCCATCGGCGCAGTGATGGCCTGTACCAGAATGCCTGTGAGCCCCGGACCCACCACCCCCGCGATCGACTCGGACAAGGACATCTTACTGTTGCCTTCCAGAATATTCTCGGGGCTGACCAGCGACGGCAGGTAAGCCTGGTAACTTACGTCGAAGAAAACGGTCAAAGCCGCGCTGGCCGCCGACACCAGATACAGATGGCCCATGGTCAGCCGGCCGAACGCCGCGGCCAATGGAACCGTGCTCAATACCGCGGCCCGCGCCAGATCGGCCCAGATCAGAATGGGGCGCCGGCGCAGGCGGTCGGCCCAGGCTCCGGCGAACAAGCCGAACAACAGGATGGCGGCGGCCGCGGCGCCGCTCAGAATTCCCATCTGCAGCGGCGAGGCCTTCAAGAGGAGGGCTGCGGTCATCGGCAATCCCACCAGAGTGATCCACGACCCCATTTGCGAGACCGCTTGGCCGGCCCACAGCTTCAGGAAATCGGGTTCGCGCCAAAGACCCCGCAGCGGCATGTCACTTTTCGAATTGGATCGTCGAGTCCGCGCCGAACCGCTTGTATTGGGTGTAGCGGATAGTCATGCGCACGCGCTGCAAGCCGGTGCTGAACGGCAGCGTATCGTCGGCATAGGTGTACACCGGAAACCGGTGCCGGCCGTCCACGAGTTGGCGCACCGTGGTGAATCGCGGAAACAGATTCTCCGACGGCCGGCTGAGCATCTGCGGCACCGCCTGCCCTTCCAGCCGCACGATCGAGTAGTCTTTCTTATCCGCCCACAGCATGCCGTCGAACAGGCGCTGCCCTTGCAGGATCTGCCGGGGCCGCACTTGCAGCACCCAGCAGTCCACGCCGTCGATGTTCTCGTCGCCGCGGAACTTGGTCTCGTAATTCCAGAGCTGGTCCTCGGTCATCACGAACGGTTGGATGCCGCGTATGTCCTGGAAGTCTTCGTCGGTCATCTTCAGGCGCTTCAAGGTCAGCAGCGGCTTGCCTATAATCTGCTCGGTGCGTTCGTGCTCGGGCGAAAAGATTACGTCGCGCTCATCGCGGTACTCGCCCGTCGCCGCGCCATGCGCGTCCAATTCCGCGAACACCACGGTTTGCCGGTAGGTGTAATCGTTGCGCGCGGCCTGTGTCTCGCTCTCCTGGTGCGCGATGCGGTGCGCCAGATTCGGCGGCGCGTCCTGCGCGCGCGCGCCGGCTGCCACGCATCCCAATGCTAAAATGAGGCCGATGAACCAATCGCTCGGCGGTTTCCGGGCGGCTCTGCTGGCCGGATGGACCGCGCTGAGCGCCGCGGGCTGGCTGTATGCTCGGTCGAAAGGCATTCCTGCGTGGGTAGCGGTTCCCGTTCTGGCCGCGTTCCTCGTTGAATATCCATTCTATCTGGTCCCCGCATTCGCGGAAGTGCGCCAGCGCTTCGCGCGCCATCTGCCGTGGTTCCTGGTGCTCTCTTTCGTCGCGCCGTATGTCATCTACGCCTCGAACACCGGCCAATTCCACTGGTGGGCGCTGGCGCAACTGGCCGCGCTGGCCACCGCGTTGAGCCTCTGGTACAAAATTCTGCCGGCGGCTCCGCTCGCGGATGGCGCATTTCTGGTGCTGGTGGCGGCCGTCGTTATGCGCGGATATTTCGATCCGATCTACACATCGCCATTCAGCGGACTGCACGTCGAGATACTCGGCCATGTGGCGCTCACGCGCCTGTGCGCCATGGTCATGCTGGTCGAGCGGCGCGTCCCCGGCGTGGGCTATGGATTCATGCCCAGCCTTGCCGAATGGAAAATCGGCCTGCGGCATTTCGTCTACTTCCTGATCGCCGGCATTCCACTCGCCTGGGCCACCCGGCTGGTGCGCCTGGGTCCCGGCATGCCTCTATGGAAAATCGCGGCTACATTCTTGGGCGTGCTGTGGGTGGTGGCGCTGTCGGAGGAGTTTTTCTTTCGCGGTTTGCTGCAACAGTGGATCGGCGAATGGACGGGCCGCCCCGCGCTGGCATTGGCCGCCGCGTCCATCCTGTTCGGCGCGGTGCACCTGGGATTTCGCGCATTCCCCAACTGGAAATTCGCGCTCGCCGCGGCGGTGGCCGGCTGGTTCTACGGCCGGGCCTATCGGCAGGCCCAGAGTATCCGCGCCAGCATGGTGACGCACGCGCTGGTAGTCACGCTATGGCGCGCGTTTTTTGTGTAGCTAGCCCGCCAACCGGGCGAGACGCGTATCGAGATCCATCAGCCGGCCCATGATCAGATCGAAGCGCGTGATCAGGGTTTTCTCCAATGCCGCCATGCGCGCTCTAAGCGCTGCCATGCGCGACGTGCTCATGACCGCCAACAAGGTGAACCTGATCCCGTTGAGGACGATGGGTGCCCCGATCACCGCGCATAGCTCGACGTTGTCCATATCTTTGAACTGTTATTTGCCCGACTCGGTGTCCCGCACGAACTTGGCGACATCGCTGTGAAACTGCTTGAGCACCCCTTCATTGACATACACCATGTGGCCCGACTCGTAGTACTTGTAGCTGATGTTCTGCTGCAATCGTTGCGGAATCGGCAGATGATGCATCTCATAGATGCCTTCGAAGAACGGTGTCGCGAGATCGAAGTATCCGCCCGCGAGCAGGACGCGCATCTTCGGATTCGACTTCATGGTGTAGGCTAAATCCGGCATGGTATTCAGACCGCCCTCGCTTTGGTTCGCGGGCGGTCCGCCCGGCGCCTGGTGGCGAATATCCCACGAGAAGTTGCCATCGCTCCATGTAGTAGGCTTGTAAGTCTGATCCCTTCCGTACTTGAGCTCCGTGCGCAGGTAATGGTTGATTGCCGCCGTGTAAGCGGCGGAGATGCCGTTCATCAGCGGATCGTACTCGGCTTCTTTCGAGAGCCGGTCCAGGTCCGGACCGCTGTACCGCGTATCTACCCGGCCGGTCGTCACTCCATCCGGATCCTGCAGCGTCTTCGAGAACGCGCCGCCCGCTACCCGCAAATTCGACTTCAACAGATATTCAACCGGCAGCCCTGTGTAATTGTGCAGCTTTTCCGCGATCGCCCGCTGCCGCGCCTCCGGCAGAAGCGATCCCGCGAGAAGCGCGGTCTCATACTCGCCCAGCGCGAAGTCTTCTACCTCGCTGAGAAAGGGCTCGAGCGCCGGGGGCTGCACCGGCAATTTGCGATGATAGAAAGCGGTCGCCGCATAAGTCGGCAACGCCAGCGCATAGGGTTGCTCTACTCCCGGATTCCAGCGCGGCCCGTCAACTCCGTTGTCGTAGTTGAGACACGCCGATAGCAAGACGATGCCATTCAGATCGACGTTTTGCAAGAGAGCGCTGAGCACCGCCGTCCGCGGCGTCCCGTAGGATTCGCCAAACAGATACTTGGGCGAGTTCCAGCGATCGTATTTCGTCAGGAAGCGGCGGATAAAGCGCTCGAAAGCGTGCGCATCCTGGTCGGTGCCCCAGAAGGCCTTCTCTTTGTCCTTACCCTGCACCCGGCTGAAGCCTGTGCCCGGCGCATCGATGAAGACCGCATCCGTGACATCCAGCAGGCTGTACTGGTTGTCCACGATCGTGTACGGCGCCGCGGTCTGGTGTTCGGCGTCGGGCGTCACCACGCGGCGCGGACCGAACGAGCCCATGTGCAGCCACATCGTAGACGAACCCGGACCTCCGTTATAGAAGAACATCACCGGACGGGTTCCCTCGGCCGCCACCTTCTTAAAGTACGCCGTGTAGAACATGCTCGCGGTGGCGGGCGCCTCTTCGGGCTTGACCGGGTCGGGCGGGTTCATGCCGGAGTCCGGCAGCAGCCGGCCGTCGAGTCCCAACATGGCATCGTAGGAGTCGTTGTGGCCGACCGTGATCGTTCCGGCGACGGCCCGGTATGCGATCTTTTGTCCGCCGACGGTAACCGTGTTCTCCGTAATCGAGTCGGGCGGGGACAGTGGGCGCTGAACCGCCACGGCCGGCTTGCCCTCCACCACCACCTTCTCATCCTTGGCTGGCTCCGGCTTGTCATTCTGTTGCGCGCGACCTTCAAGAATGGCGACACCGAGAAGCAAAACTCTCGCAATCTTCGCAGCCCGCATCGTCGCCGTCCTTTCCCTCATCAGGTCATAGTATAGCTATACTGGAGATTCGCGCTCGCCGCGGCGGTGGCCGGCTTATGGGCACCCTGCGGCGAGCGCTGTTTGTAACTCCTTGAATCTGGTCTCGGCCGATCCTCAGTCCGGACTAGCAAGGCCAATCCAACCTACTTCGCCGGAGCCTGGGCGAACAGCGAGATCCCGTCCAAGCCATTGAGGTTGTCGAGCGGCCCATCGCCGTTCATGAATGCGATGGTGGTCTCCGATGAAGTGGCCACGATCGTGGTGGTGTACCGCTGCCAGAATATGGAGGTCAGTCCCTGGCCAGCCGTGTTCGTGACCGCGAAGGTCTGGCTGCCGTTCACGAAGACGTTCACGGTGCTGGTGAGGCCGAGGCCGCCGGTCGGGTCGTAGGCATTGCCCAGATAAAAAGTCAAAATGTATGTCGCACCGGCGGTTGTGGCCACGGTCTGCTGGACTCCCGTCGCGTTGTTGCTTGCAGGTCCCGTCAGGTCGAGCCATTGCGCGCCTACCGCCGCCGGGAGGGTAAAGCCGTCTCCTACGCTGGTGTCGCTGATGATACTCACCTCGCCTTGGGCTACCCCTACCACCTGCCAGCCTGGCAAGGTGGCGGTGCCCACAGCGAAGCTATAGTAGCTGCCGGTAGGTACAATCGGCCTTTCGAAGCTTCCATTCACGATCAGGTTGGTGGCGCCGAACGCGCAAGGCATCAGAAGCCCCGCCGCTGCCAATAGTTTGATGCTAATCGTCTGTTTCATTTTGTTTCCTTTTCCTTTCGTTCTTTGATCGAATCTACGTGGGAGCCGCGATTCCACCGCGCCGGCCACGTCTCAGTAGGCAGAATACGGCGTGCCGCCGCCGCTGTGAAGTTTCAACTGCCATTGCAACGGTTACAGCGGCACGTTACATCGTGTTTGCAATAACTTGCATCTGCTGCATCACTGGTGCATGATGGGTCAAGCCCGCCCCCAATGAACGCAGCCGCATCCAATCCGTCCGCCATCCGTACGCAATTGGCTGTGCTGGAGTCGAGCAACGCCTTCCGGGAAAGCGCACGGCATCGCCGGCTGCTGGCATTCCTGGTCGAGACCACTCTCAAAGGCGAGGCCGACGGTTTGAAGGAGTTCGTCATCGCAGCCGAGGTCTGGGACAGGAATATCTCCTTCGACCCGCGTATTCACTCCATGGTGCGGGTGGAGGTGGGCCGCCTGCGTACGCGCCTGGAACGCTACTACGCCGGCGACGGCGCCCAAGACGACCTGCGCTTCAGCATTCCGGTGGGCGGCTACCGGGTGGTTTTTGACAGCGTGGCTTCCGGGAGCGCGCCCAGCACTCCGGCCGGCATACCAACGAGCACAGCCGACCGCTTCCAGCTTGTGGAAATACTGGGCCGCGGCGGTATGGGAGAAGTTTGGAAGGCGCGCGATACGCGCCTGGATCGGGACGTGGCCGTGAAATTCATCGCCGAGGAATTGACTCACGACAGCGCCGCCGTGGAACTCTTCGAACGGGAAGCCCGCGCCGCGGCTGCCATCAGTCATCCGAATATTTGCACTGTGTACGATATAGGCGAGCGGGAAGGCCGGCCTTTCCTGGCCATGGAACTGCTCGAAGGCGATACCCTCAAGCGCCGCTTGGAAGCCGGGAGTATTTCAGCCGACGCTTTGCTGGCCTGGGGCATCGAGATTGCGGATGGACTAGAGGCGGCGCACTCCGCGGGGATCGTCCATCGCGACCTGAAGCCCGCCAACCTGTTCATTACCGCGCGCGGCCAGGCGAAGATCCTCGATTTTGGTTTGGCGAAACTGCGCCGGGAGGCCCACGCGGATGTAGCGCCGACCGGATCGAAAGCGCCGGACGGCGCCGCGCTTTCCGGCGTGGCCGGCACTCCCGGTTACATGTCGCCGGAACAGATGCGCGGCGAGAAATTAGACGCGCGCACGGACCTGTTCAGTTTCGGGGCCGTGCTTTATGAAATGGCTACGGGGAGGCTTCCCGGAAAAACGCCGGAGCCGGCCTCCAGGCGAAATCCCCAGGTCCCGGTAGAGTTGGACCGGATCGTTGCGAAAGCCCTCGAAGAGGATCGGGAAGTGCGGTACCAGCACGCCTCGGATATCCGCGGGGATCTGAAGCGTCTGAAGCGCGACAGCGACTCCGGAGGGCTGCCGTCCAAATCCCTGCGGGCCGAACCGCTTGGCGCGGCTGGGCGGCGCTCAGGATGGTTCATCGCGGCGGCAGCCCTGGCTGTGGCCGCCATCGCCGCGGGAATCTTCTTCTACTCGCGCCCGGCGCACCAGCTCACCGGAAAGAATATGGTAGTGCTGGCGGAGTTCAACAACACTACGGGAGACCCCGTTTTTGACGGTACGCTGCGCCAGGGGCTCTCCGCACAACTGGAGCAGTCGCCGTTTCTGAGCCTGCTCTCCGAGTCGCGCGTCGCGCAGACACTGCCGCTGATGACCCAGCCCAAGGACGCCAAGCTCACGGCTGGCCTCGCGCGGGATGTCTGCCAGCGCACCGGAAGCACGGCCACCATAGAAGGTTCCATTTCCACCCTGGGCAGCCAGTACGTGTTGGGGCTGCGGGCGGTGAACTGCCGCAACGGCGATTTACTGGCCCAAGAGCAGGTAACGGCCACCGGCAAAGAACAGGTACTGAAAGCAATGGGTGAGGCCGCCACTAAACTGCGCCGGAGACTGGGGGAATCGCTGGCGTCGGTCGAGAAGTATGATGCGCCGCCTGAGAGTGTGACTACAGGATCGCTGGAGGCACTGGAAGCCTACAGTTTGGGCTCGCATTCGATGTACGCCGAAACCAATGGCGCCTCGGCCATTCCAAGGTTCGAACAAGCCATCAGGTTGGATCCGAACTTCGCCATGGCCTATGGGCGGCTGGCGGTCTGTTACAGTTCCATGGGCGATACCGGGCGGGCGGCCGAAAGCGCTCGCAAGGCGTACGAGTTGCGCGACCGGGTAAGCGATCGCGAGAGGTTCTACCTGGCCTCGCACTACGAAATGTTCACCACCGGCAACCTGGAGGCGGCGCGCAAGACCTTGGAGTTGTGGGCTAAGAACTATCCGCGCGACGGCGCGCCCTTTTCCAACCTGGAGAAGGTCTACAATACGCTGGGGGAACACGAGAAGGCTCTGGCCGCCGCGAAAGAGAGCCTCGGGCTAACACCCGGCGCCGCGGCTGCCTATAGGGAGCTCGTCACCGGTTACATTTTTCTGAATCGTCTCCAGGAAGCCGAAGCTGTTGCCAAGGAGGCCCAAGCCCATCATCTGGATTTCCCGATCCTTCACATATACCTCTACCAAATCGACTTCCTGCGGCACGATCCGGAAGGCATGCGGAAGGAGGCCGCGGTTGTCAGTTCCAAGCCCGGCTACGGAGACCTCATGCTTGATGTGGAATCGTATAGCGCGGCATCCGCCGGACAATTCGTCCGCGCGCGAGATCTGACGCGGCAAGCGGCGGTGGGTGCCCAGCGGGCCCAAAACAACGAGGACGCGGCCAGCTACCTCGCCGAGGAAGCGATGTCCGAAGCCGTGGGGGGAAATCGGGAATTCGCAAGACGGCAAGCCCTGGCGGCCCTCGCGCTCTCGAAAGACAAAGGTAAGGACATCGCGCGGATGGCAGCCACTGCCCTGGCGATGGCTGGAGACTCGAGCGGCGCCGCGCGGCTGGCTGCCGACCTGTCCAAGCGCTACCCGGAAGACACGGTAGTCGCCATCACCGGAGCTATGATCCAGGCGGCCATTCTTCTCAACCAGGGAGAAGCCGGCAAGGGGATCGATGCGCTGGCGGCGATTGCCCCATACGACCTCACGAGCGCCGACGATACAGCGTCTTCGGCCTACCTGCGGGGCCAAGTCTTGTTGGCCGCGCACCAGGGCGCCGCAGCCGCCGTCCAGTTCCGGAAAGTTCTGGACCATCCCGGCGTGACGCGGAACTTCGTCGCTGGCGTGATGGCGCACTTGGGCCTCGGCCGGGCTTACGCGTTAAGCGGCGAGACGGGGAAAGCGCGCGCCGCCTACCAGGATTTTTTCACCGCGTGGAAAGACGCCGACCCGGATGTGCCGGTGCTGCGGCAGGCCCATGCGGAGTTCGCCGGGCTGCGGTAAGGGCGAACGCTCGTCGATGACGCATCTCAAAATCCTCTAACCCATGCACACGCTATGATATGGCACTTAGTTGCTCCGGATTTCTGCCGCCGCCGTGCTACCGTTTATCTCGATAAAGCTTGCAGCCATTCGGCGCGCACGGCCCGCTCTCTGACATCCGAATATATGTTACTGCAACGTTACATCGCGCCCTCCCAAAAGCAGAAATTACCGTTCAAACCCAATCCGAACCGCTAACTCCCTTATTTGCAACAAACGCCTACCGGCCAACCTCCCCCACAACAAGCCCCGACACTTGCGATAATCAAATTTCATGGATGCACCCGTCGCGATCGTCGGAGGCGGCATCTCCGGCCTGTCGGCTGCCTATTACCTGGCCAAGGCCGGCATTCCCTCCGTGATCCTCGAAGCCCGCCCCCGGCTCGGCGGCGTGATTCAAAGCGAGCGTGTCGAAAGGTGCGTGATCGAAGGCGGCCCCGACAGCTTCCTCTCCACGAAACCGGCGGCCATGGAACTGATCGTCGATCTGGGACTGGCCGGCGAAGTCATCGGCTCGAACGATCGCCAGCGCGTCACCTACGTTTGGAAGCGCGGGCGGCTGTTGCCGATGCCGGATGGCCTACAGCTTATGGTGCCCACCAAGCTGGTCCCGCTGATCGCCACCCGGCTGCTGAGCTGGCCCACTAAGCTCCGCATGGGAATGGAACTCTTTCATCCGCCCGGCCGCCATCCGGAAGATCAATCGGTGGCCGAGTTCATCACCTCGCATTACGGCGCCGAAGCCGTGGATTACCTCGCCGAACCGCTGCTCTCGGGCATCTACGGTGGCAGCCCCAGCGTGCTCAGCGTCTCGAGCGTGCTGCCCCGGTTTGTCGAACTGTCGGCCAAATATGGAAGCCTCACCAGGGGCGTGCTGGCCGAGATGAAAGCCAATAAGGCGCAGGCCCACACTCAATCCCAGACTCAGGCGGAACCCCTGCCGCTGTTTCGCACCCTCAAGAGCGGACTGGGCCAATTGGTATCGGCGATCGCCGCGCGACTCGAAGGCCACGCCACCATCCTGCACCGGCGCGCCGAAGCCGTCGAACGGACCGGCGGCGGCTTCCGTATCAGGCTCGACGGCGGCTGGCTCGCATGCGCGCAACTGGTGCTGGCGTGCGAAGCGCACAACGCCGCCATGCTGGCCGGCAAGCTCGACGGTCGCTTGGCGGACTTGCTGGGCAGCATCCCCTACAGCTCATCGATGACCGTCGCGCTCGGCTTCCCCAACGGCGCCTTTCCGAGCCCGCTCAACGGCTTCGGCTTTCTGGTTCCCAAGCGCGAACGCCGCCGCCTGGTGGCCTGCACCTGGGTGGGCGCAAAGTTCTCGCACCGCGTGCCCCGCGGGACCACCCTGCTGCGCTGCTTTCTCGGCGGCATGGACGATGGCGCGATTCTCGCGGAAAGCGACCACGCGATCGTCGCCGCCGTCGTGGACGAGTTGCGCGGCATCGTTGGATTGCGAGCGGAGCCGGCGTTCTCGCGAATCTTCCGCTGGCCGCGCTCTATGGCCCAGTACACCGTCGGCCATGCGGCGCGGCTGGCCGAAATCGAGGCGCGCACCGCCGCCATTCCGGGCTTCCAACTGGCCGGCAATGCCTATACCGGCATCGGCATACCGGATTGCATCCGCCTGGGCAAGCAGGCGGCCGAGGCCGTCTCGAAAGCCTTGTGCCCAGTTTGATCCATACCTACATCTCCATGAAATCTTCCATTCTTTTTTGTATCTCCATCGCGGCGCTCTCCGCGCTGCCGTCCGCCAATCCAGCCGCGGACCCGCTGCCGGGAATGCCGCCGGTCCTGGACCAGCGCGATATCTACTCGGCCGACGCGGCCGGCGATCTGAGTCCCGTGGTTCGTAAGTTTCCATCGCTAATCTATGTGCCGAACAGCGGCAGTAACAGCGTGGATGTCATCGACCCTAAGACTTACAGTATCGTCCGGCACTTTCGTGTAGGCCGCCAGCCTCAGCATGTTACCCCGTCTTATGATCTGAAGACGCTCTGGGTGCTGTGTGACCTGGGCGACAGCATCACTTCCATCGATCCAGCCACCGGCGAAAAGGGTCGGACGCTGAAAGTAAAGGATCCCTATAACATGTACTATACGCCTGATGGGAAGTACGCCATCGTGGTAGCGGAGCGCATCCATCAGCTCGATTTCCGTGACGCCCAGACCATGCGCCTGGTGAAGTCGGTCGCGGTGCCCTGCCGCGGCGTGGATCACATGGACTTTTCCGCCAATGGGCGCTACCTGATCGCAAGTTGCGAATTCAGCGGCGCGGTAGTGAAGGTGGATGTAGAAACCCAGAGTGTGCTGGGGTCTCTCGACCTGCCCGGCGGCGGCATGCCCCAGGACGTCAAGCTGTCGCCGGATGGCGAGGTGTTCTATGTCGCCGATATGCGGGCCGATGGCGTCCATCTCATCGATGGCGCGCGCTTGCGTGTGCTGGGATTCCTGCCCACGGGCAAGGGCGCGCACGGTCTTTACGCCAGCCGCGATTCCAAGGTGTTGTATGTATCCAACCGCGAAGAGGGCAGCATATCGGTGATCGATTTCGCCACGCGCAAAGTCGCCCGCAAGTGGGAAATCCCTCACGGCACGCCCGATATGGGGGGCGTCTCGGCGGATGGCAAGGTGCTCTGGCTCTCCGGACGCTACAGCAAGGAAGTGTACGCCATCGACACGGGCGACGGCCGTCTGCGCGCCCGTATCCGCGTGGGCAAAGGTCCGCACGGGTTATGCGTTTACCCGCAGCCGGGGCGCTACTCATTGGGACACACGGGTGTGTTCCGTTAAATTTACACGTGGGGCAGGCGCTTTCGCCTGCCAACCAGACTTATACTTGAGCTATGAAACGTAGGTACTCGTGTGCCATGCTGCTGGCGTTGATAGGTGTGCCCGCGCTGGCGAACGCGCAATCCATCTTCCAGGTGGCGCCAACTCCCAACGGCCATCACGGAACGACCAACAACGGTCTGCTTGCCGTAGCGGCTTCGTCGCCATCGGATATCTGGGCTGTGGGCCAAACGGCCATTCATTTCGATGGCACTCAGTGGACCGCTTTCGCCACGCCGATGATCCACGGCGACAACACCAGCTACCTCGACGGAGTGGTGGATTTCTCGCCCACCGACGCTTGGGCCGCCGGAATCGTGGGTATCGGAACGGCGACTCCGGGCCAGGTGATTGAACACTGGAATGGCACAGCGTGGAGCGTCGTGGGCGGCCCTACGTTTAGTTCCGGCGATCAACCGGCGATCTACGGCATGACGGCCGTCAACGCCCACGACATCTGGGCGGTGGGCAGCCTGCTTGTCGACAACGAGACTCTCGAGGCTCTTTTTGAACATTGGGATGGCACTGCCTGGACCGCGTACACCGGCTACTTCTATGGATTTTTCCGGGCGGTCTCGGCCGATGCCCCCAACGACATCTGGGCGGTAGGCTACAACGGCAATGTGACATTTTCCGAGCATTTCGATGGCACAAGCTGGACGCTCGTCAGGACGCCGAACGTTGGAACCGGCCCGAATAGCCTGGGTGGGGTGGCGGCCCTCGCGCCCGACAACGTGTGGGCGGTGGGCTTCTCCACTGCCAGCACGAAGCCGCCGCCCGGCCAATATGACGTGCCTACCGAGACACTCATAGAGCACTACGATGGCACGAGCTGGAGCGTCGTCGCCAGCCCGAACGTGGGACCCAATAGTCAGTATCAATCGAACCGGCTGTTGGGTGTGACGGCTGTCTCGCCGACCGATATCTGGGCTTTTGGCTCGTACTTCGCCGCCAGCGGCTCCGAGTATCAGATCACGCTGTCGATGCAGTGGGACGGCACGAGCTGGAGCTTGGTGGAGTGCCCCAGCCCAAAGCCCGGCAACTTTATGGACGATATTCTTTACAGTGGAGTGGTGACCGCGCCGGGCAGTGTGTGGATCGTCGGGTCATTGGCTCCGGCTGCCGAAGGTAAGCCGGTTACCGCCACGTTCGTACTGCACACCACCGGCGGATAAGTGGGACAGGCCTCCTGGCCTGTCTTCTTCCCCATAAACGCATCCGGCAACCTGCCGCGCGCATCGAATGCGGTAGATGGCAGACACCTCTACGCAACAGATGGAAGTCGAACATCCCGTCCTGGATGTGATCCGCAGCCGCTGGAGTCCGGCTATTTACTCGCCCCAGCCAGTCGAACCGGAGAAGCTTCTCAGTATCCTGGAAGCCGCCCGTTGGGCGCCCTCCAGCTACAACGCGCAACCCTGGAGTTTCCTGGTCGCGCGCAAAGAGGAACCCGCGGAATTCGCGCGCATGCTGAGTTGCCTGGTTCCCGGCAATGTCACTTGGGCGCGGCACGTTCCGATATTGATGATCTCGGTGGCCAAGCTGCATTTCGACAACGGCAACGCCAACCGGCACGCCTTTCACGATATCGGAATCGCCACCGGCTTCCTGATGCTGCAGGCCGCCGCGTTGGGAATGTTGGCGCATGGCATGGCGGGCTTCGATGCCGCCAAGGCGCGCGAGTTGTATGGCATTCCCGATTCGCATGAGGCAGTCGCGGCCATCGCCTTGGGTTATCTGGGCGACGAGCAGGGTGCGCCGGAAGAACTGCGGAAACGGAACCGGCACAGTCCGCGCCGGACCTTGAATCGGTTTGTATTCGCGGGCCGCTGGGGAGAGCCGCTGCCCCTGCTCTGAATGAAAACGCCATGAACCTGCAACTGGAGGGCAAGCTCGCGCTGGTGACCGGCTCCACCGCCGGCATCGGATTCGCCATCGGCAAGGGACTCGCCGCCGAGGGCGCGCGGGTAGTGGTGAATGGGCGCACTGACGCGCGCGTGGCCGCGGCCTGCGAGGCGATTCGCCGCGACCATCCCGCCGCCCGCCTCGATGGTTTCGTCGCGGATCTCTCGCGCGCCGAAGAGGCGCTGGCCGCCTGCGAGCGGTTCCCGAATCTCGAAATTCTGGTCAACAATCTCGGCACTTACGAAGTCAAGCCCTTCGAGCAGATCGCCGACGCCGATTGGTACGCCATCATCGAAACCAATTTCATGAGCGGCGTGCGCCTCAGCCGCTATTGGCTGCCCAAGATGAAGACCTCCGGATGGGGGCGCATCATTTTCATATCGAGCGAGTCGGCCATAAACATCCCCGTGGAGATGGTTCACTACGGCGTGACCAAGACCATGCAGTTGGCCCTGTCGCGCGGCCTGGCCGAGACCACCTCCGGCACGGGCGTGACCGTGAACTCGATCGTCGTGGGGCCTACGCGCTCGGAAGGCGTGGAGAAGTTCGTCGAAGATGTCGCCAAGGCCAGGCACATCGGCGCCGCGGATTTCGAAAAAGATTTCTTCCGGACCATTCGCCCGAGCTCCATCCTGCAGCGCTTCGCCACGCCGGATGAAGTCGCCGCGCTGGTGGTCTTTGTGGCCAGCCCCCTTTCGTCGGCGACCAACGGAGCGGCGTTGCACGTGGATGGCGGCACGGTGCGGTCGATCTTGTAAGCCCTGTGTGGGCAGTGCTACACTGCTGCGATGCAGAGGAGGCGGAAGGTGACTCTGGTGGTCGAGGAGGATCTCCTCCTGGCGGCAAGAAAAGTCGCACTCGACCGACGGACCAGCGTGAATCAACTGGTACGGGTCTACCTTTCAACGTTGGTGGAGGAACCCAGCCGGAGGCGGCTAGCCCGTGCCAGGCTGAGAAAGGCGTTTAAGACCGGCCTTGTCGAGGTCGGCAATCGGACGTGGAGCCGCAATGATCGGTAGTGGGTCAATTTGGGGTTTTGTGGGGCGGGCAATTCTGCCCGCAGCCGGCTTTCAGCCGGCTCTGGCCGCCTAAAAAGACGGCTGCGGCCAAGATTGGCCGCCCCACAAGCAAACTGACCCACTACTCAACCTCTATGACCGGCGAAAAAGCTCCGAGTTTCGTCGACACCAACCTGCTGGTTTATGCGTTCGATAAAAGCAGTTCGCCGAAGAAGAAGGACTGCGGCAGGCTGAAAGCCGTCCCCAGAGGGAACCCCAGGGCAGGATTGCCCGCCCCACAAGATGATTTAACACTCCCCGCGATACTCGAACACCACCAGCGTGATATCGTCGGCCTGCGGGGCGCTTTCGGTAAACGCCGCGACCGCGCTTCCGATCGCTTCGTGCAGGGCGTGGCAAGCGTCCGCGTGATGCTCCGTCACCACCTGGCGCAGCCTCTGCCTGCCGAAAAACTCGCCTTGCAGGTTCTGCGCTTCGGTGACTCCGTCGGTATAGATCACGATCTTATCGCCGGATTCGAGCGCGATCTCGCTGACCGCGAACTCCGCGGACTCCATCAGCCCCACCGGCATGGCCGTCGCGGCCAGCGGCTCGATGCCGCCCGCCTGCCGCACGATCAGCGGCGGGCAATGCCCGGCATTCACATAATACAGACGGCCGGAGCGCTCCAGCAGGCAATAGAACACCGTGGCGTATTTCTCGCCCTTGGTGCGCTCGTTCAAGAACACATTGATGCGTTCGAGGCGCTTGTGCAGCGCCGTATCGCCGTGGCTCACCGCTAGGAAGGCGCCCTGCAGCAAGGAAGCCAGCAGCGCGGAGCTGACCCCTTTGCCGGAGACATCCGCAACCACGGCCGTCCAGGCGTCCGGACCGGCCGGGATCACATCGTAATAATCGCCGCCCACCTGGTGCGAAGCCACGCTGCTGCCACAGGCGCGGAACCAGCCGTCGGCGGGCAGGCTGCGCGGCAGCAGGCCCTGCTGAATGCTGCGCGCCACGTCCAGCTCTTCTTCGATCTTCTGCTTGATGCGTTCTTCGTCGAGCAGGCGGGCATTCTCCAGAATGGTGGAAGCCTCGATGGCCAGGGTTTGCAGCAGCTCGCGATTGCCGCCCGCCAGGTCGGCCGTGGCCAGCCGGGAATCCATGTAGAGCACGCCGGCCGTCTCTTCGGCCGTGGAGAGCACGTTGGTGGCATCCCCGCGCACCTTGCTAATGCGCACCAGCGGCACGGAAATGACGCTGCGCAGTTCCAGGTCGACTACGCTGCGCTCCGGCCGGAACTCGCCGGTGCCCTGCGGGTCGAAGTTCATGGAGAGCAGATCGCGGCGCTGCTCCAGCGCGCGTTTGATGACCCGCCCGGGAACGCGCAGATCGCTGGCCGGAAGCGTCGCGCCCTGGCGGTTGCGGGCCACGCGGGTCTCCAGGTCGCCGCTCTTGCGCAGCAGCAGGAATCCGCGTTCGGCGCCGGTAATGGCCAGCGCCGCATCCACCACGGAATTGAGCACGTCCTGCAGAGATAATCCGGTTTGCAGGGTGCGGGCCACGTCCAGTATGGCGCGCAGCTTGGCCAGGTTGGCGCCCGCGCCCGGCGCGCTTCCCATGGGCCCGGATTTTTCGTGCGCGCCGAATTGGTCGATCAGCCGGTTCAGCTCGGCGCCGCCCATGGCGAAGACGAGCTGGTAGGAATCGGGAAAGCCAAACTCGATGCGGTCGGAGTTGCGCAGCGCATGGCTCTCCACGCGCTTGCCGTTGACAAAGACGCCATACCGGCTGCCGGCGTCTTCGATGGTGTACTCCTCGCCCTTTCGCACGATGCGGGCGTGCACGCGCGAAGCGCGGCTGTCGCGCAGAATCAAGTCGTTATCGGCCTGGCGGCCGATTTTGAAGGGCAGCGGCGCCAGTTCCATGCGGGTGCGGTGGCCGCTGGGCTCGATGACGATTACAGTGGCCGAAGGTACGAGATCCGCCGTGGTGGTGTCCATCAGGCGGAGGTGCGCTTGGCGCGGGGCCTATGCGGCGCGCCCGGCCCGGAGGGCAGCCCGCTCACCAGCGTCGCGTCCGGAAGGCCATGCTCTTGCCGCGCCCTGTCCATCTCTAGCGCGCGCAGCGACTGGCAATGCGCGCAGTATCCGCCGACCTCGGTGCGCGCCAGCAGGATTTGAAATCCGAAATGGCTTTCGATCTGCTTGCGCAGCCGTTGCAGGGGTTCGCCGAAAAACTCCTCCACTTTGCCGCAGCGCAGGCAGATGACGTGCGCGTGCTCCTGCTTCAGGCGGGTTTCGTAGTAGTGCTGGTCGCCTTCGTGGTGCATGAGATCCAGCTCATCCACCATGCCGCCGGCCTTGAGCATTTTCAGCGTACGGTAGACCGTCACCCGGTTGAGCTTGGGATCTTTTTCCTTGGCCAGTTGGAACAGCCGCTCGGCGTCCAGATGCTGCCCGGTCTGGTCGATCAACTCGAGCAGGAGCTGTCGCTGGCGGGTGAGGCGCACGCCTTTTTCTCGCAGGGAACCCTTGATGGAGTCGACGGCCATAACCGGCTTCTCACATTCTAGCAGGCCGTTGTGGGGCAGGTTGCCAACCTGCGGGCCGATTGTTAATCGGCCAATTTTGCGCCGATTGCCAATCGGCGCGCAGGATACCATCCTGCCCCACAGGGAATGTTCAATGCTTGGGACCCAACCCCAGCGCGATGATCGAAAGAGAGTCCAGCTTGCCGCTGTCTTGCAGGCTTTGATCTTTCTGGAACCGGCGCAGCGCGTCGGCCGAATCCTGATTCCAAACGCCCGAGGCCTCTCCGTGCAGATATCCCTTCTTGGCGAGCGCTTCCTGAATCTCCTTGTAGCGCTCGGGCGTGGGCGCCGTCTGTCCCGGATGCCAGGCGGAGTGCGCCGGTCGTGCCTGGACCTTTTGCCCCGCGGTTATGCGGCCAGTCCGCCGCGCCGTCGCTGTTTTCTTGTTCCTGGGCGCGGAGGCCGCCGCAGTCTTGTGCGCCGCAGTCTTGTGCTGCACAGTCTGGTGCTGCACAGTCTTGTGCGGCGCGGGTTTCTGCGGCGGGGTAGTGGCCGCCGGCAAACCAGCCGAGCACGCCAGCCCAGCGGCCACTATCGCAATGACTCTTCGAAGGTGCACTCGTTCTCCGGCTAAGGGTGGTTGGGCAGCGAACCGGCTAGAAACTGCGCAGCCCATTCATTGCGGCCGGTTTGCCGCAGGATCCGGAAGGCCACCGCGTCGCCCGGCTTGAGCGTGTGCTGGATGCGTTTCACGTCATCGGTGGTGTGCACCGGTTGCCGGTTGATCTCCACGATCACGTCGCCCTTCCGCATGCCGATGTCCTCCGAGAAGGAATTCTGCTCCACGGAGCTGATCAGCACGCCGTTTTGCTTGATGCCCATGGCCTCGCGGCGCGCATCGGTCAGGTTTTCGATGGCGATACCGAAAAGGGCCTGTGTGCCTGCCGCCGGGCCGGCTTCTTCCTCTTTGCCGTTTCCGAACTGTTCCGGGAAGACATGGGACAGGTCCGCCACCACCACCTTGAAATCCATCTTCTTGCCATCGCGCAAGACGGCGATGGTCAGGGTGCTGCCGATGGGAGAGCCGGTCACACGCTCGACCAACTCCTCTCCATTGTGGATGGGCTTTCCGTTGACCGCCACGATGATGTCCTGAACTTTGATGCCCGCCTTATCCGCCGGACCGCCCTCGGGCACCTCCAACACGAACACGCCCTCGTTCGCGCCATTGGCTTTGAGCAGCGCTTCGGCCTTGGGGTCGTCCGACCGGGTGAACCGAATGCCGATGGAGCCGCGGACCACCTTGCCGTTCTTGATGATATCGTTGTAGACCTTTACGGCCTCGTTGATGGGCATGGCGAAGCCAATGCCTTGATAGCCGCCCGAGCGGGAGGCGATGGCGGTGTTGATGCCGACCACTTCGCCGTTGATGTTCAGCAGCGGGCCGCCGCTGTTGCCTGGGTTGATGGCGGCGTCGGTCTGCAGAAAATGCTGGAACTGCTGGCCGGGGTCGACATCGCGTCCCTTGGCGCTGATAATGCCCAAGGTCATGGTTTCCTCGAAGGTAAACGGCGAACCGATAGCGATGGCCCAATCGCCCACTTGCACAGCGTCGGAATTGCCGATACGGGCGGGCGCCAGATTGCTCTTGCCCTCCACCCGGATCACTGCCAGGTCGGTGGCGGCGTCCGCCCCCACTACCTTGGCGTCATATTCGGCCGTATCGCCCATGAACTTCACTTGAATGCGGTCGGCTTTGTCCACTACGTGATTGTTGGTCAGGATATAGCCGGCTTTGTCCACCACCACCCCGGAGCCCAGCGCATTCGTGCGGTGCTGCGGAATATTCGGCATATTTCCGCCAAACGGGTTGCTGAAGAACCGCTGGAAGAAATCCTCCATGTTGCCCTGATTGCCCTGATCGCCTTGCCCCTGATCGCCTTGATCCTCGTCGTCGCCATTATCGGGTTGCTGGGGAGCGGCGCGGCGGCGATTGTGCGCCGGCGCTTTGGGCATATAGGTGGTCGAGATATTGACCACCGACGGCTCCACTTGTTTGGCGATCGTGGCAAACGAGTTCTGCAACTGTACGGGATTGGGAATCGTCAACGGGGTCGCCCCTGGAGCTGCCGTATTATCCTTGGCGGCCTTCGCGCCGGTGTTGACCAAGGTGCCGATCACGATACCGATGGCCAGCGTGAAAAGGATCAGGGTGAAAGACAGCACCTTCTGTCTGCGCAACTTGTCAAAGAAACTCATGGGTGTTTAACTCGCTCCTTCAAGGACTTGCACTCATCCACTATTATACTGCGCGTCCGCCGTTTTGTTGGGCGTCTTGTGGCACGTCTCGAGGCAATGGATGCCGGCGCGGGTGGAACGGTTTCAACTCCACCACCAGGATGCCCGCCAGGATCAGGCCCGCGCCCGCCGCGGCGCGCGCGGAGAGGGTCTCGCCCGTCAGCAGGTAAGAAGTGATCCAGGCAAATACCGGTTCCAGCATAAAGATGAGCGCGGTGCGGGTGGATGTGGTGTAGCGTTGCGCCCAGGCCTGGAAAGTAAAGGCCAGCGCTGTGGCGAAGACAGCCGTGATGACGATGGCCGCCCACACTCCCGCGGTCCACCGGATGTGGGGCGTTTCCATCCCATGGAAAAGCGACCACGCCCACAACGCCGAAACCCCGATCTGCGCCGTGGATAACAACCCGAAGCTGGCTTGCGCCGAATAGCGGCTCAGCGTCAGAATGTGTGCGGCGAAACAAGCCGCGCAGCAGATGGTCAGCAGGTCGCCGCGATTGATGGCCAGCGTGCCGCCGGGCAGCGTCATTAACGCCATGCCACATGTGGCCAGCAGAACGCCGCCAACCTCCTGGGCGCGCGGTTTATTCCGATAGACCAGGGCGGCGAGCAAGGGCGTCATCACGGCGGTGAGGCCGGTCAGAAAGGCCGATTTCGGAGCGGTGGTGTATTGCAGGCCAATGGTTTGAAACGCGTATCCGGAGAAGAGAAACGTCCCGGCCAGGGCGCCACCCGCCAGCGACCAGCGCGCATTTCGGGGATGTCTCCATGATCCAAGCCAGGAACCACGGAACAGCGCCAGCAGCACCACGGTCGCCAAGGTGAAGCGCAAGGCCAGAAAAAGGATCGGCGATACATCGCGCAGAGCCTGTTTGACCAGTACGAAAGTGGCTCCCCAGACGATGGTGTTGACCACCAGCGCGGCTTCGGCGCGCCGCTCGACTCCGAAGGCGCCCCGCTTCACTGCGCGGCGACCGTCAATTGGGGATCGCGCAACAGCAGGCACAGCGTCAGCAGAATGCGTTTCAACCCCAGATCGCGGCCCTCGGGCTTGAACCATTCCTGCGTGGTGTGCGCGCCGCCGCCTTGGCCGCCCGCGCCGATCGAAAGGGCCGGGATGCCCAGCGACAGGGGAATATTGGCGTCGGTGGAAGCGCAGTCCGGATGGGAGCGGATGCCCAAATGGCTGTCCACCGCGCGGAGATAGGAGAGGATGGGGGAGTGCTCGGCCAGCGTGGCGGCGGGCCGCGAGCCGATCTCGCGAATCTTTACCGCAACCTTGCCGCAGGTGGCGCGCTGATTCTCGATTTCCAGCGCGCGCTCAATGGCGGCGGTGAGCAAATCGACCAGCTCATCCATCTTCTCGTTGCTCTCCGAGCGGATGTCCACTTTGGCGCGCGCCAGCGGCGGGATGGCGTTCACGCTGGCGCCGCCCTCTATAAAGCCGACATTGAAGCTCGACTTGGGGGGGCCGTTCAAGCGCGCGTCGGCGAACTGGGAGATCGCGCGGCTGAGCGCGTGTATCGGGTTACCCATGCCGTAGTCGCTCCAGCTATGCCCGCCCGGACCGGTGAAGATCACTTCGAAACGGCGGCTGCCCAGCGCGCGGTTGGTGATGTGATCGGTCGATGCGCCATCCAGCACCAGAAAAGCTCCGATCCGCTTGCCCAGCGGCGACTGTTTGCAAAGGTGCCGCATGCCGCTCAAGTTGCCTTCACCTTCCTCGCCCACATTGGCCACCAGCAACAGGTTCGCATGCCAACACTCCGCGGGCGGGCTGACCTTGAGGGCCCGCGCGACGGCCAGCAGGGCGGCCAGGCCCGCGCCGTTATCGGAGATGCCGGGGCCGCGAAAACGCCCGTCCGCTTCCACCCCGATATCTTCCTTGGCGCGCGGCGCCAACACCGTGTCGAGGTGCGCGGTCAGCGCCACGTAGGGGCCCTCGGAGTGCGCCTCGGGCATGGCCACCACGTTGCCCGCCCGATCAATATGCCCCTCCCATCCCAGATTGCGGAACTGCGCCACCATCCATTCGGCGCGCTCCTGTTCGAGGAATGTGGGCGCGGGTACCCGGCAAAGCTGCAGGTGAATGTCGTTGATCCACTGCTTCTCGCGCGTGAACCACTGGAGGCACTCGCGCATGCCGCGCAGACCGGCCGCTTCGCCGGCCAGGCTGGAGATCGGTGCGTAATTTGCCGCCATCCCCTTCAGTTTAGCAAGCGGCTGGTTCGGTGCTGGGTGCTGGGTTCTGGGTGCAGGCAAACGCTCAACCGTCTACCCAGAACCCAGTCGATCGGCTGCCAGTGTTGCTACAATTTCATGGAGGAGTAGCATGAAACGATACTTTGCATCGCTCGCCGGCTTACTGTTGCTGGCGCCGGCAGCCGTGCTGGCGGCCGCCAATCCCGCTGGACGATGGGAAGGCACGCTCAAAACGCCCGCCGGAGAGTTGGCCTTCGTCCTCAACCTGCATCGCGACGGCGACAAATGGGCCGCGGAAATGGATGTTCCGACGCAAGGAGTGTCCGGACTGCCGCTCGCCAACGTCAAGGTAGACGGCGCCGCGATCAGCTTCCCGATGCCTGGCGCCGGCGGCCCGCATTACGACGGCAAGCTCTCGGAGGACGGCAAAAGCATCTCCGGCAACTTTATCGTGGCGGACCACTCGATCCCGCTGGACCTGAAATGGAAATCCGAGCCGAGGGCCGTGGAAAAACCGCCGGCCAACACCGGCGACGTGCAAATCCTGGAGGGCGTCTGGGAGGGCGTGTTGGACGCTCACGGCCAGCAGCTTCACGTGCGGTTCAACTTCACCAAGAACGCCGACGGCAGCATTGCGGCCACGTTCGACAGCGTGGACCAAAACGCCAACGGCCTGCCTGTCGCCAGCATTTCCCGCACCGGAGACACCGTGAAATTGGATATGAAAGCGTTCGGTTGTTCCTACGAAGGCACATTGAACAAAGACGCTTCCGCGATGACGGGGACGTTCACCCAGGGCGATAGCGTGCCGCTCACCATGCAGCGAAAGCCAGCCGGGACGAAGAACTGAGAGGGTACGATATCGGCGATCTCCCGGAACCCTGGCTGCGCGGGCCTTTACCGCAAGTGCATCCGATGCTCGCGCCTGTGTTGTACGCATTTCAGCAGGCGCGCGAGGATCTGGCGCGGCACACCGCGGGGCTTACGGCCGACGAGGTGTGGGCGCGCCCGCATGGACTCGCTCCGCTGGGCTTCCATCTGCGGCACATCGCCGGCAGCGTGGATCGCCTGACGGCGTATCTGGAAGAGCGGCCTTTGGATGCGGCGCAGATAGCCGCGCTGGCGGCGGAAATGGAGCCGGGCGCAAGCCTCCAGGAACTGTTGGCGGATGTCGACCGGGCGCTGCGGCGGGCCGAAGAGACCATCCGCGCGATCGATCCGGCTACGCTCGCCGAGCCGCGCTGGGTGGGACGGAAGCGTCTGCCCGCGACCGTGATGGGACTGCTGGTGCACATCGCGGAACATACGCAACGGCACCTGGGACAGGCGATCGGCGCGGCGCAGTTGGCGAGGGCCTGCGCCTGACATGCTGTCCTGGCTGAGTCTTGACAATGCGCAAGTGCCCCAAGTGGGGCGGACGCCCTCGTCCGCGCGCGACCCCCTGGTCGCGCTTCTTCGATCATTGTCAAGTTTTTAGTGGGACACCGCACTACGCGCGACTTTCACACGAACTTGTAGATGCCGGGGACCGGCAGCGGGGCGGGGTCCATCTTGACGTCGTATCCGAACGTCTTCGGCATCAGGTCCAACTGCGAATTCATAATCTGGTCCCAGGTGATTTCCTGTCCCGAGGAGGCCGATTCGCGGGCCATGATGGCGGTGAGCGTGCTCTCGGCGATAGGCAGCGAGTAATTCAAGTACGGCCCGTCGCCGCGGATGCTGCGGATCATGTTGATGTGTTCCTGCACGTAGGGATTGATCCCCGGCGCGCCCATATCCATGCCGTTGCTGCGGCCCCGTGCGCCCACCACCATGTCGCTCACATTGGTGTAGACGCCCTTGGGATATTGCCGGCAGTGACTGCTTAAGTGCACGCCGTTGGGATAGGTGAAATCGGAACTCATGTGATCGTAAATATTGCCGTAGAGTTCCTCGCGCGGACGCCACGCCGCGCCGCCGGAAGCGACTACTTTCACGGGATGCGCGCCCATCAGCCAGTTCATGAAATCGATATTGTGGAAGTGCTGCTCGACGATCTGGTCGCCGCAAATCCAGATGAACGAATACCAATTGCGGAGCTGCCACTCCATGTCGCTCCACTGGGGTTCGCGGCGTTCGGCGTGAAACACGGGACCGCTGAGGTAGTAGGCGTATAGGGCGGTGACGTCGCCGATGGCGCCATCGTGGATCTTTTGCACGGTCTCCACATACTCGCGGTGCGCGCGCCTCTGCGCCCCGGAAACCACCGTCAACTTGCGCTCGGCGGCCAGTTTTCCGGCGGCGATGAAGCGCCGCGCGCCCACCGGATCGGTGGCGATGGGTTTCTCGGTGAAGACATGCTTTCCGGCGTTGATCGCCGCTTCAAAATGCATGGGACGGAAGCCGGGCGGGGTGCATAGCATCACGACATCGATATCGGAAGCGAGCAGCTTCCGGAAGGCGTCGAACCCGGTGAAATGATGGTCCGGCTCGACGCGGATACGCGGCTGGATGGATGCCACCAGGTCCTCGGCCTTCATCTCCTGGGGCTGGCCGTTGCGTTCCACCGTGATGCCCGCGTAGCGGCCGATGAACTTGGGATCGCGCAGGCGGGCGAGCGATTGTTCGAGGTGGTCCTCGAAGACATCCGCCATGCCGGCGAGTTCGACTTGCTCATTGCCGGTGAGCAGGTCCACGACGGCCTGTGTGCCGCGTCCGCCGCAGCCCACCAAGCCGGCCTTCAGACGGTCGTTGGCGGCCCGCGCCACGCGCGGCTGGAGCAGCGAGAAGGCGGACGCCCCGGCGGTTAGAAGGGTCCTGCGTGAGATGCCATCCGAATTTTGCATGACTCGACGGTATCACAATCGGCTCTAGTACATCGTACAGATAGTGCAGTTCGGTTGCACCGTGGGGCGGCCAATCATGGCCTGGGGTCCCCTCTGGGGACGCCTTTTCAGGCGGCCTTAGCCGGCTAAAAGCCGGCTGCGGGCAGGATTGCCCGCCCTCCAACTAGGCGGCTCTGGCCAGGTGGGTAGCGATCTCCCGGACCTTGCCGCGCGGCGGCTCGGCAAAGATCTCCAGCAACGCGGAACGGACCTTGAGGTAACGCTGGCACTCGGAGCAGCCGCACTGCCGATTGCGGGCCGTGTGCTCGATCAGATACTCCAGTTGTTCGCGCAGGATCTCGGTCTCATCGGCTGGTTCTGGAATCCTCTGTATTTCAACTTGTGGGGCCATCGCATCACCTCCGTACTCACCTAGATAGATGTGCGGGAACCGAAACCGGGTCCATTTGCGAATGTAAATGAATGTCAGTTTTGGATTACTAAAGTTTCACCTGCGAAGCGCCGATTCCATGCGTATGGAAGACTGTCCGGATCTGGAATTGATGGCCAATCGCTTCAACAGGTTGGTGAAGGAACTCCTGCAAGGCGAGGTACGGCGCACCTCGTTCCAGCCGTGGGAAGTCGATCTGCTGTTGGACTTAGAGGCCTGCCGCCTCACGCGCTCGCGCCGGGACGAAGCGTTGCTGCGTTATCAGCGGGCGGTGCAAAAGCAACTGGATCGCCGGGAGGTGCCGCCGGTCAGGTTCGTGGACTTCCTGGGTCGGCGGGCACGCAGGCTAGCGCTGGTCCGGCCACCCTTAGTCGGTGAAAACCCGGCGTCCCTCCATCCGTAGTGTGCCGCCGACCGCCATCCGGATGGCTTCGCTGTAGATGCGGTGCTCCTCTTTCAAGATGCGGGCCGATAGCGTTTCGACCGTGTCGCCGTCCAGCACTGGCACGGCCGCCTGTACCACAATCGGGCCGGCATCCAAATATTCGTCCACGAAGTGCACCGTGCAGCCGGTCACTTTGACGCCATGCTCCAGCGCCTGGTGCTGCGCATCCAGACCGGGAAACGACGGCAGCAGCGACGGATGGATGTTCAGCACGCGGCCGGGGAACTCGCGGATGAATCCGGCGCTGAGCAGCCGCATGTATCCGGCCAGGCAGACCAGGTCCACGGCGTGTTTCTTCAGCACCGCGGCGAGCATGCCGTCGTAGATGTTGCGATCCAGGCCTTTGGACGGGATGCATACGGCGGGCAAGCCGCGCTGGCGGGCGGCCTCCAGCCCGCGCGCTTCCGGACGGTTGGAGATTACCATGGCGATTTCGGCGTCGATCTTGCCGGCCGCCACGTTATCCGCGATGGCTTCGAAATTGGAACCGCGCCCCGAAAGGAGAATGCCCAGGCGCTTCACCGGTACACCACCCTCGGGCCGCCGCGTTTTTGCGGTACCACTTGGCCGGCGACCAGGTATGGCTCGCCCAGCTTGCGCAGCACCTCCCCGGCGCGGCGCATCCGTGCACGGGGCACCGCCAGCATCATCCCGATGCCCAGATTGAAGGTGCGCCGGTAATCGTCTTCCGGCAGGTTGCCTGACCGCCGCAGCAGCTCGAAAATCGGCGGGATGGTCCAGGCGCCCGTATCGATTTGGGCGGCCAGCCCTTCCGGCAGCATGCGGGGCGTGTTATCCGTGAGGCCGCCGCCGGTGATGTGCGCCGCGCCGCGCAGCAGGCCCTGTTCCGCCAGAGCGCGAATCGGCTTCAGATAGCTGCGGTGCACCTGGAGCAGCGCATCGGCCACCGTGCCGCCCAGTTCCGGCACGACCGTCGAGGGCGCATACCCGGCCACTTCGAACAGCAGCTTGCGCGCCAGAGAGTATCCATTCGTGTGCAGACCGGTGGAGGGCAAGCCCAGGAGCGCGTCGCCCGCGCGAATGCGTTTGCCCGTGAGCAGCGCGCGCCGCTCCGCCGCCCCCACGATGAAGCCCGCCAGGTCGTATTCGCCGGCGGCATAGAGGCCGGGCATCTCGGCGGTTTCGCCGCCGATGAGCGCGCAGCCGTTGCGGCGGCAACCGCGCGCCAGGCCCGCCACCACCTGCGCCGCCACGCCGGCTTCCAGCTTGCCGGTCGCGAAATAATCCAGGAAGAACAGCGGGACCGCGCCTTGCACCGCGATATCGTTGACGCAGTGATTCACCAGATCCTCGCCCACGGTATCGTGGCGGCCGGTAAGGAAGGCGACTTTGATCTTGGTGCCCACCCCATCGGCCGAGCTGATCAGCACGGGGTTCTTCCATCCGGCCAGCGAGTAGCATGCGCCGAACGTGCCGATATCGGTCAGCACGCCACGGGTGAAGGTTTCGCGCGCCAGCTTGCGTATGGAAGAGACGGCGCGATCCGCCTCATCGATGTTGACCCCGGCATCCTGGTAGCGCATGGCTGGAATTCATAGTATAACGGTAGGGCGCATTTTCGGCCCGATGGGCGCCCGGAGGGGCTGACGAACGGGCTAAGCCATGCCGAAAGCCTTGCAGGGCGGGCACGGAATCACGGTGTTCAATTGTCCATAGCAGCCATGAGCAAGGTACTGGACTCCCGCCGCCGGTTCCTATCCCAATGTTTGGGGGCGGCGGTCTCCATAGCGCTGCCGACGGCACTCGGGCAGGAAACGGGCGTCGACTTGGGCGTTGTCCGCGAGTATCCGAATGCTATCCTCCTGGCGGTATCGCCAAACGGCGAGTTGGCGTGCCTCTATTCCACGCGGCATCCGCACGAGACCTTCGCCTGGTCGGAGGGCAGTTGGAAGCAGAGCAAACGTGATTCACACATCGCCGATGAGGGCCTCCGGGTAGTGGAGCTGGGTTCCTGGGAGACGGTCTGCGCCGTGGGGCTGCGAAGCTCGGCGCGTCACGCGAGCTTCTTTCAAAGTGGCGAGCGAATATACGCGGAGACGTCCGGGTTCCGAAGCGGAGGTCAACTTGTTAGTCAGCAGGCGGTGATTGACACTCGAAGCGGCAAGCTCGCCGAACACATAGAGGTCCTGCACCCCGCCGAGCGCGCAGTTTACTACCACGCAATTCGAGACGATATTGTGCTTGCCACTGTGTCAGACGGTACCACCAGGAGGGTCGAAACTCTCGTACGTGCCGCATTACCCGACTACCGGGAGATCGCGCGCGCACCGTTTCCGGTGAAGGCGCCGGACGAGCCCTACGGCCGCGACACGGAAGTTTCGATCTCCGCCGATCGCAGGTTCGTCGCGTACGGCACCGACCACACAGTTGTGCGCCGGCGGACTGAGGATCTCGGTATCACGTGGACCCGGTACGTCAAGCCAGGATACCCATTTGGAATCTTCCGCGCCGCGATCTCCGCAGACGGAGGCCGCGTCGCGGCGGCGGTCGTCGATAATACGTTCCAGCCAAAGGCGTTCTACATTGGCGTCTACAACGGAGCCGACGGCGCGCCCCTGGCGGAGCTGCCGCTGAACGGATGTGACGGGCTGGCAGTCTCGCCCGACGGAGCACTGCTGGCGGTCGGTGAGCGGGTGGAGACCGATCCGAGGCTGCAGGCGGTAGAATTGGCTGTGTCCCTAATTGACCTGTCCTCCGGCAAAAGGCTCGCGAGGGTCGTGCACGATCAGTTCCACATTGGCCGGGGCCGGGGCCGAACACTGTGGGTCGACAGCGCCTTTGGCATCCATGGCATCCAGTTCACTTCCGACGGAAAGTATCTGATTACTTCCGGCATCAAGGCAAAGGTCTGGGCGATCAACAGGGTAACCAGGGGTAAGTAACAGGACCGCTCGTCCTACCGAGCGTCGCGTGACCAACCCCTTTCGCGCGCGGGTGACCGTTGCGCCCATTGGCATGCTGCTCACCAGCTACACGTACGATCAATTCAACCACCTGACGCAGGTGAGCATGCCGCGCAACACCGCCGCCGGCCGGGTGACACCACCTACTCCACGCTGACACTCCCCGCCCAGTGGCTGACCTCCGCCACCAACCCCGAAAACGGCACGGTGAGCTATACTTACAATGCGGACGGCACTTTGGCCAGCAAGAAGGACGCCAACAATAACACGGAAACGTACACCTACGACGCCTACCAGCGCCTCACGGCGATCCCCGACCGCCAGCAGACATTCACCTACGACACTTGCCCCACCAACGCCACGGGATGCGTCAGCATGGCCGGCCAACTGATGCAGGCTACTTTCGGCAGCAACGTCGGCCCGAACGAGCTAAGCTTCGAATACAACTACGCCTACACGCCGGCGGGCAAGGTGGCCAGCAAGACCCTGCAGGTGCAGTCAGCAAACCATCTTTCCATGTGGGACGTTCAGGCGTCCGGGGCGCTTACGGCCAGCTATAACTACGATAACCAGGGCGCGCTGACTTCGGCGGTATATCCGCAGCTTGCGACGTGGCCGCCCGGCAGTATACAGACCTTCACCTACACCCTCGACGCTATGGAACGCCCAACCGGGCTGACGGACAACTACTGGAACAGGACCTGGGCATCCGGCGCCACCTACAACGCGGCGAACCAGCCCTTATACGATGGAACCGCGACCCGCACCTACAACAGCCTGCTGCAGATGACGAGTATCACCGGGTCGGGGATGAACATGACATACAATTATTCGACGACCCGGAATAATGGCCAGATTACGTCGAGCGTGGACGCAATCAGCGAGGAAACCATCACTTACCAATACGACCTGTTGAAGCGGCTGGAGTCGGCGTCGGGGTCGGGGTCGCTCTCCGGCAAGAACTGGGGGGAGACCTATACCTACGATGGCTTCGGTAACATGACCCAGATGGCGCCCACGGGCACCGCCGGCGCCCCCAGCCTGAGCGTAACCGTAAACGCCAACACGAACCGCCTGACGCCGAGTGGAGCGCAGTACGACAACAATGGGAACCTGCTGACCTGGTTCTTGGGCATCGAACCGGTGTATGACGTGGCGAACCGGCTGTCTGAGGTGATGGAGAGCGCCGGCAACTCCTACTACGGATACGATTCGGACAACCTCCGTATCTACTACCGGAACACCGGCAACAGCGAGACCATCTACTTCTATGGTGCGGACGGGAAGAAGCTGGCCACCTACGCGTGCACCATGATCACATATAACGGAGACCCCGAGATCCAGTTGCTCGAGCAAAGCGAAAACGTGTACTTTCTGGGCAAGCTGGTCTGGGCCGAGGACTATGCGGTCTCGACGGACCGGCTAGGCTCGGTGCGCTACGGGGGCCCGGGCGGCGTGGGCTACCAGGCGCAATTCCCGTACGGCGTGGAATACACGACGACGGTCAATGACCGCGAGAAATACGCCACCTACACGCGCGATAGCCTGACAGGCCTCGACTACGCGATGAACCGCTATTACTCCAGCCAGTGGGGCCGGTTCCTGTCACCTGACCCATATGGCGGCAGCGTGGCGCCGGGCAGTCCACAGAGCTGGAACCGATACGCATACGTAGGCGGAGATCCGGCGAACGGCAACGACCCCTCTGGGCTGCTCCTCCCAGGCCCAGGAGGCCCAGGCGGCCCAGACGCGCCCGTCGGCCCGGTTTGGGGGTTCAATCCGGGCGGTGGCGACGGCTTTGGCGGCGGCGGTAGTGGGGACCAGGGCGGGTCGACACCGTGCTTCGACATTGCAAGCCGCGTCCGGATGGACCCGTTTTTCCGTCCTTGCGGCGGCGGCGGTGGCGGAGACGTTCTCCAGGAGGCCCTGAGCGATGCTACGAACGCCCTCCACAACAAAGACTGCGGCGCGGTATTTAATACAAGGGCGAACCTTTCGATGAAATACGACCCAGCTCAGGTACTCGAGGGTTTTGTAGACGGCATTAAACTCGGCGACCCGTATTTTGGCTCACTGTGGGCCGAGCAACTCGCCCCAACCCTCGCAGCGCAAACCCAATACGGCAACGGTCAGTGGGTCGGCGGGAGCTACGAGTACACGTCCGCCAACATCATCCTGCAAGACAACGGCCCAAATTCATATCTACAGCAGAGCCCTGCATCCCTCGCGCTGACGCTAATCCACGAGCTTGGCCATGTCTTCAGTATTGTCGCCGCCCTGGGCGGCTCGACGATCCAGTACGACGCCAATCCGGACGGAACGCCCAACGATGCGGCCGAAGCAGCGAACGCCAAAGCGCTCGCACCGTGTGCGAAGGCCCTTGGACTAAAGCAATGATAGCCCACAAATTATTGGGTCTGGCCCTGCTCCCTGGATGCATCGGCGCGGCACCGCACGCCAGCCGCCCCGCCAGGGGGGCAGTGGACTCGCTCACGATTTGCGAACTATTCGAGCACCTGACGCGCTATAACGGGAGGGTTATCACCATTACTGGGCCCATAATCAAGCACCTCGGCTACGTAGTTGGACCAGCCGATTGTGACCACCGATTTGTCACCCACGGGTTCATCTGGCCCTCGATGGTCTTGCTCGCGACAACGGCAGCGTCAGAACTCTACGGCGCGCCTGCCCCTTTTTCGACAGATCAAGCCAGTGTCCACGCGCTGGACCTGGCCATCCTCGCGGCAACCAAAGAGACCGAGGTCTGGGTGACCGTGACCGGGGAGCTGAGGCTCAAGAAGCACTATCACCTAGTGCACACCAACTACGGCGTTCTCGGCGACGGGTACGGGCACTTGGGCGCATCGCCGGCGCTGTTGCTTATCCGGAAAGTGGACCACGTCGATGCGAGGACTGCGCCGGCCCCGTCGGCCACACGCCCTACGCGATCACCTCCGGCCAACTGATTCTGCATCCTTGCTGGCACGCGATGCCCGATCCACATTGGAATCGGCCGCAAGGTCAAGGCACCCCCGGCGGATGGCGCGAGCCTACGCCACCACACCTACCAAGGCAACCTCATCACCGTCGCCGATCCCGGCCAAGGTTCTGCAAGATATCGCAAGCAACCGGGCCGCAGCCGCAATACAAGGATCTGTCCCCCCAACCGCCGCGCCCCCAGTCACTTAACCGGCCAATCCGTGCCTAATTTTCGGGAATGTCCAGGCCACGCACGAGTGCGATGATTTTGGCGAGACGGTTTCCGGCCCGTGCGAGAAGCTGGCTG
>Ga0302324_100002942_pt1 | contig 38614 bp, 30 predicted proteins | sample Palsa_T0_1_FD_201949 | JGI IMG/M metagenome (GOLD analysis project Ga0302324, IMG submission 201949) | Peat permafrost microbial communities from Stordalen Mire near Abisko, Sweden - Palsa_T0_1 | ecosystem: Environmental > Terrestrial > Soil > Palsa > Peat permafrost | place: Sweden: Abisko... | reverse complement strand
CAGCGCGACGATCACCTGCGCTCGCCGGATTTCTTCGACGTTGCGCAGTACGCCGAGCTGAAGTTCGAGTCGACCAAGATCGAGCAGATCGATGATGAGACCTACCGCATCACCGGCAATCTGGACATGCATGGTGTGACCAAGGAGATCACGCTCGAAGCGATCATCGACGGGACCGAGACAGACCCGATGGGCAACGAGCGCCTCGGGCTCGAGGTCGTCGGCCAGATCTCTCGCGGCGACTTCGAGATCAAGTTCAACCAGGCACTCGGCAGCGGCAACGTGGCCGTCTCCGACAAGGTCAAGCTCGCGCTCGACATCTCGGCCGTCAAGGCCTCGTAGAGCGGGGTCAAGGCCTCGTAGAGCCTCTAACGCTGTGGCTGAAGCTCGCGTGCCCGGCTGCGCGCGAGCTTCACCCGGGCAGTACCGTCGAGCTCCACCTTGCGCAACCGGACCGCGTGGGGCGTGATCTCGACGCACTCGTCGGCGCGCAGGAACTCGAGTGCCTGGTCGAGTGAGAGCTCGCGCTTGGGAACCAGGCGGACGAGCTCGTCGGCGGTCGAGGAGCGAATGTTCGTGAGGTGTTTCTCTTTGGTCGCGTTGACGTCGAGATCCTCAGCGCGTGAGTTCTCGCCGACGATCATTCCCTCGTAGACATCATCGCCGGGCTCGATGAACAGCGTGCCGCGTTCCTGCAGATTGAAGAGCGCGAACGCCGCGACGGTCCCGCGACGGTCGGCGACCAGCGAGCCCGTCGGGCGGGTCCGCAGCTCGCCGTGCCATGGCTCCCATCGGTCGAACACATGGTGCAGCAGCCCGGTGCCGCGGGTCTCGGTCAGGAACTCCGTCCGGAACCCGATCAGGCCGCGCGCGGGCACCAGGTACTCCATCCGCACCCAGCCGGTGCCGTGGTTGACCATCTGCTCGAGCCGGCCCTTGCGCAGCGCGAGCAGCTGCGTGATCACGCCGACGTACTCCTCGGGCGCGTCGACGCTCATCAGCTCGATCGGCTCGAGCAGCTTGCCGTCGACCTCGCGGGTAACGACCTGGGGCTTGCCGACCGTGAGCTCGAAGCCTTCGCGGCGCATCAGCTCGACGAGGATCGCGAGCGCCAGCTCGCCACGGCCCTGGACCTCCCAGACGTCCGGTCGCTCGGTCGGATTGATCCGTAGCGAGACGTTCCCGACCAGCTCCCGGTCCAGACGCGCCTTCACCTGGCTGGCGGTGAGCTTGTCTCCGTCCTGGCCCGCGAGCGGCGCCGTATTGGTTCCGATCGTCACCGACAGTGACGGCTCGTCGACGGTGATCACCGGCAGCGGGACCGGGTTCTCAGCGTCGGCGAGCGTCTCACCGATCGTGATCTCGGGGATGCCTGCGACCGCGATGATGTCGCCCGCGGAGGCCTCGTCGGCGTCGACCCGATCGAGCGCCTCGGTCACGTAGAGCTCGGTCACCTTGACGCGCTCCACCTTGCCGTCGGCGCGGCACCAGGCGACGGTCTCGCCGCGGCGGATGACGCCGTTACGGACGCGACAGATCGCGATCCGGCCGACGTACGGGGAGGCGTCGAGGTTGGTCACGTGCGCCTGCAATGGATGCTCGGGGTCGTACTCCGGGGCGGGCACATGCTCGAGCAGCAGCTCGAGCAGCGGCTGCAGGTCCGTCCCTTCGACGCCCTGCTCCAGCGACGCCCAGCCTGCCTTCGCGTTCGTGTAGACGATCGGGAACTCGATCTGCGACTCGTCGGCATCGAGGTCGAGGAACAGCTCGTAGACCTCGTCGACCACCTCGTCGATGCGGGCATCCGGGCGGTCGACCTTGTTGATCACGAGGATCACCGGCAGACGGGCCTCGAGCGCCTTGCGCAGGACGAAGCGCGTCTGCGGCAGCGGTCCCTCGCTCGCGTCGACGAGCAGCAGCACGCCATCGACCATGGTCAGGCCCCGCTCGACCTCGCCGCCGAAGTCGGCGTGGCCCGGCGTGTCGATGATGTTCAGCTTCACGCCGCGGTAGTGGACCGAGGTGTTCTTGGCGAGGATCGTGATCCCCTTCTCGCGCTCGAGGTCCATCGAGTCGAGCACCCGGTCGGCGACGTCCTGGTTGGCGCGGAACGCCCCCGACTGCCACAGCAGCGCGTCGACGAGTGTCGTCTTGCCGTGATCGACGTGGGCGACGATCGCGAGGTTGCGGATGTCGGTTCTGGAGGCCATGTATAGGTTCACGATACGCAGGTGGGAATGAAAGTGGCGGTCGCCGTCTAAGATCCGGACGTCGCACCGGGGCGACACGCCGTCGGGGCGAGTGCTGGCTCCCGAACGAGGAGCGCCGCCAAAGATGGGACGTAATGCAGTCCGCGAGGGTGGGGAGGCGTCGCCTCCCTCGCGTACAGGCGCCTTCGATCGGTACGTGCCGAGAGTCCTGCTGACGCGTCTGGCGACGGCACCTGACGACGCTGTGCAGACGCTCGAGGGGACGATGGTGTTCGTGGACGTGTCTGGTTTCACTCGGCTCTCCGAGCGGCTCGCCCGTACGGGCAAGGAGGGAGCCGAGCATCTGGTCGACATCATCAACACCTGCTTCACCAGCCTGCTCGCCGACGCCTACGCCGGCGGCGGCAGCCTGCTGAAGTTCGGTGGCGATGCTCTGTTGCTCTGGTTCGCGGGCGACGAGCACGCGCTAAGGGCCTGTGCCTCGGCGGTGGCCATGAGGCGCACGTTGCGCGAAGTAGGCAGGATCCCGGTGGGAGGGCGCGACATCGTCCTGCGCATGTCGGTGGGCGCTCACAGCGGCGCCTACGCCATGTTCCTGGTCGGCGGATCGCACCGTGAGTATCTGGTCGCCGGTCCTGCGGCGAGCAGCGTCGTCGCGATGGAGGGCCATGCCGGGACCGGCCAGATCCTGATCAGCGGACAGACCGCGGCGCTGCTGCCGGAGAGGTGCCTGGGCCTGGGCTCTGGTCCAGGCATCCTGCTCGCCCGCGAGCCGCGCGCGGGCGCGTGGGACGGGGAGGCGGGGCGGTCCGCGCCGATCGATGATGCGGTCGCAGCCTGCCTGTCGACCGAATTACGGGCGCATTTGAAGGCAGCCCCGGCGGCGCCCGAGCACCGCGTGGCGACCGTCTCGTTTCTGCAGTTCGGCGAGCTGGACGCGCTCCTCACCGACGCCGGGCCTGACGCGGCTGCGGCAGCCGTCGGCGAGGTCGTGCAAGCCGCTCAGGAAGCCGCGGACCGCTATGAGGTCTGCTTCCTGGGGTCCGACATAGCGAGCGACGGGGGAAAGCTCCTCTTCAGCGCGGGTGCGCCCAGGGCTGTGGGCGACGACGAGGAGCGGATGCTGCTGGCAATGCGCCAGATCATCGAGGCGGGGACGCGCCTGCCGGTTCGCATCGGCGTCAACCGCGGATATGTGTTCACCGGCGAAATAGGCCCGTTCTACCGGCGTACGTACGCGGTCATGGGCGATGTGACCAATCTCGCTGCCCGCTTGGCGGCCAAGGCGCCATGGCGGGCCGTCTACGCCGCCGCCGCCGTCCTCGGTCGCAGGCAGTTCCGCTTTCGAACCAATGCAGTCCCCCCGTTCATGGTCAAGGGGAAGAGCCGGCCGGTGGAGGCCGTGCTCGTGGAGGGAACGCTTCGCGTGGCGCCGCCCGCTTCCCCGACCCGGCGGCTCCCGCTGGTCGGCAGGCAGCGCGAGCGCGCAGCGATCGCCGAGGCGATCGCAGCGGGGCGAGCGGGCGGAGGGCGACTGATCGAGCTCGTGGGCGAGACGGGTAGCGGCAAGTCGCGCCTGCTGGCCGAGGCGAGGGAGCTGGCGGACGAGATGCGTTTCGTTCACACAAGCTGTGAGGCGTACACGCGGGAGACGCCCTATGTCGCGTGGCGAGACCCGTTGCGCCAGCTGCTCGGGCTCAGTTGGGACGATCCCGACGAGGTCGTCGTTGCTCGGCTTCGTGGCGAGCTCGAAGCCGAGCAACCCGACCTGCTCCCGTGGCTGCCGCTGCTGGGGATCGTGCTGGATGCGGAAACGACGTCGACGTTAGAAGTCGACGAGCTCGCGTCGGGATTCCGGGCCGCGAAGCTGCACGAAGTGGTGTTGCGGTTCCTGGCAGCCGCGCACCATGTACCGACGCTGGTGGAGATCGAGCACGCGCATCTGATGGATCACTCCTCCGCGGACCTGCTCAGTGCGATGGCTGCCGGGATCGCTTCGACGTCGTGGATCGTGATCGTGACCCGGAGAGAGGCAGAGAGCGGATTCGTGGCTCGAGGCGGCGAGCATCTCCGGATCGATCTCGGTCCGCTGTCCAGGGACGACGCGCTCGCGCTCGCAGAGGCGAGCCCGGAGGCTCACGCCATCCCGCCGCACCTGCTCGAGCTCGCGGTCGAGCGCTCCGGCGGCAACCCCGAGTTCCTGATCGACCTGCTGGCGTCCGCGGCCGGCGGGTCGGGGTCGTTGCCGCAGAGCATCGACGCCGCCGTGATGTCGAGGATCGATGCCCTCGACCCGGGCGACCGGGTGCTCGTACGCAGGGCGGCCGTGCTCGGTGTCAGCTTCCATCCGAGGCGGCTGCGCGACGTGCTCGACGGGACGGATGCCGACCCCGACCAGAGTGCCTGGGAGCGGCTCGCGCCGGTGTTTGCCCGCGACCCCGACGGGCACGTCCGCTTCAAGCGGCCGGCACTGCGCGAAGCGGCGTACGAGGGGCTCCCCTTCCGTGTCCGCCGGAGCCTCCACGCGCGGGTCGCCGAGAGCCTGGAGCGGGAGCTCGGGCATGACGTCGATGCCGACCCCGCCGTGCTGTCGCTCCACTTCATCCTCGCCGGCGATCACGTGCGAGCTCACCGATACGCGTTGCTGGGCGCCGAACGCGCGACGGCCCGGTTCGCCCACGCGGATGCCGCGCGGCTGTACCGGCGGGCAATCGAGGCGGCGCGGGGATCCGCCGTGAGTGGTGCCGAGGTGGCGCTGGCGTGGGAGCGCCTCGGGCTGGCGCTGAGAAGTGCGGGTGAGCCGAAGGCGGCCGGCGCGGCGTTCACGTCGGCGCGCCGGCTGCTGGCCGGGGACACGCTCGCGCAGGCCAGGCTCGACTACCACCAGGCGCAGAACGCCGAGCGTTCTCAGAGCCTGACGGCCGCTGTCCGGCGGGCCAGCCGCGGGCTTCGAACCCTCGAACATAGTGCGAACGGCGATGCGGCCGTGTGGAGGGCCCGGCTCCGATCGAGTCTCGCCGGCTTTCGCCAGCAGCAGGGCCGGCCGGCGGACGCCGAGCGGGTCTGCCGTGCCGCAATCGCGGACGCGGAGGCGGCCGGGGAAATGGGCGCGCTCGCGCACGCGTACTACGTGCTCGACTGGGCGTTGGTCGACCTCGGCCGGCCGGACGAGGCGACCCACTCGGAGCGGGCGCTCGAGATCTACCGTGACCTCGGCGAGCCGGAGCGCGAGTTCGGAGTCCTCAACAACCTCGGGGGCCTCGCGTACTTCCGTGGCGACTGGGATCAGGCCGTCGAGGACTACCGCGCGGCCGGGGCGTGCTGCGAGCGTTCCGGCAACGCGGCCGACGGCGCCTACACGGACTGCAACGTCGGCGAGATTCTCTCCGATCAGGGGCACCTCGAGCAGGCCGAGCCGCACCTACAGCGGGCCAAGCGCGTGTGGAGCTCGACCGGTGACGAGGCCGGCGTGGCCTACGTCACGCTCCTGCTCGGTCGTCTCGCAGTACGCCGCGGCGACCCTTCGGCCGGGCTCTCCCTGCTCGAAAACGCTGCCGGCGAGTTCGCTCGGATGCGGCTCGACGCGGACGTTCGCCTCGCCCAAGCCATGATCGCCGAGACGGAGGCGTTCGCCGGCGATCCCGCTCGTGCGATCGCGATCGCCGACCGGCTGCTGGCCTCTGTGGACGGCGCCGGCACCCTGGCTCACAGGGCCAAGGCGGTCGCGCTCGTTCGCTCAGGGCATCGGGACGGCGGCGCAACCGAGCTCGAGGCGGCCCTGGCCGCGGCGCGAGCGCGCGATGCTCACTACGACACCGCAGCCGCCATCGACGCGATGCAGGTACTCGGCCTGCCCAGCGCGAGCACCGAGCGCTGCCGCGAGCGCGACGCGATCCTCGCTCGCCTGCACGTCGAGCGGCTGCTGCGGCCCGCGCCGGCGCTGCTGCCAAGCCTGGCGGCGGGCTGACCGGCTACGAGCGCATTCTCGGGTCGCCCGAGAGGCCGGCGGGGACGAACGCGTCGATCGTGACGCTCGCGACTGTGGGATTGTCGCTCCGTGAGGTCACGCACGGGCCGGTTCTCGTGCCGCTTGGGCAGTCCGGTAGGAGCCCGACGTATTCCACTGTGCCGTTCGGCCACGTCGTCTTCGTTGCCGGGGCCCCCGATTTCGTCTTGAACTGGTACGGCGCTCCGTAGCACATCTCGGTCACGGTGAGCAGATCCTTCAGCGTCTGCCCGACCTGGAGCGCCGGATGCATGTTCGTCCATGAGAGCGACTTAGATCTGTCCGTGGCTGTCATTTCGAAATACACCCATTGGGACGAGATTGGCTTGTATCCGGTGCACGTGAGCGCGGGCCCTTCGTCGAACGACTCGGTGAGCACGCCGGAGTCCGGTGCGCCGCCTGCGGCCGGATTGGCTGTGATCTGGGCGTCCGTGCTCGAAGAGCTCAGTGTCGTGGTGCAGGTCGTCTGGTTCGCGCATGGTGCCGCGGTGCTCTGGGCGTCGAACGCGCTCGAGGTGGCGCTGGTCAGACTCGGGCTGGATGCGATCAGGGTGTACCCGACACCCGGCTGGTTGATCGTGAGGTTGGGGAACGTCGCCACGCCGTTGACCGCCGCTACGGTCGTGGTGCCGCCGAGCGTCGCGCCGCCCGGGTTGCTGCCGAGCGCGACGGTGACCGAAGCGCTCGAGGTGGTCACGAGCACGCCGTTGCTGTCGACCAGCCGGACCGTGACGGGCCCCCCGCTGGAGCTGTAGTCGCTGCCGGTGATGTCCTGACCCACGAGCACGCTGTGAGGCTCGGTGCCGAACGTGACGGCCGACGCCACCGGCGCGGTCTGGGTCAGAGGCGTGGATCCCGACACGGTCGGGCTCGCCGAGTTGTCGGTTGCGGTGATCGTCGGCGCGCCGACGGTGGTCGAGGCGGTGATCGTCGCCGTGTAGGTCCCGTTGCCATTGTCGGTGACGGGGCCGATGTGCTCGCCCGTGTCGGTGCTGGAAAATGAGACGCTCTGCCCGCTCAGCGGGCTTCCGTTCTCGGCCACGGTTGCGGTCGCCGTGGTCGTCGCGACCCCGTCGGCGGGAATCGACGTCGAACTCAGCGCCACGCCGACCGTTGGAGGCGGTGGTGTGTAGCTGATTCCGAATTCGCCCACCGCGAAGCCCTGGGGATCCGCGTTCGAGACCGTGATCGTCTCGATCGTGTCGCCGCTGGTGCCGTAGAAGCCGAAGTACTGCGCTCCGGCGTCTCCGTACACCGACACCGGGCCAGAGGTAGTGCCGTCCTGGGCCGTCGCGCTCACGTCGAAACTTTCGAACTCGTTGGGCTCGGCGTAGAGGTAGAACGCGGTGGTGCCGGCCGGCAGGGTCAGGGCCACCGATGATCCGCCCGCGAAATAGACGTCGCCTGTATACCCGTTGCTCCAGGTGGCCCAGCCGTTCCCGACCTGCTCATGCTCGAGGGCCGGGTTGAACGCCACGTTCCCTTCGATCGGTGACGTCACCGTGGTCACGTCCGTGTTCAACGGTCGGGAATCGGCCCCGAAAGCGGTCATCGGGTAGCCGCCAAGGGTCGCCGGCGGCGAGCCGGTTCCCGGGGAGCCGTTGAACACGATGGCCGCTTGGGCCGCGGGAGCGGCCGCCAGCGTGAGCGTCGTCGCGGCGAGAAGGGGCAGAACCCGCCTGCGTAACAACAAACCCAGCAATGCCCCCACGGTGTACCCCTTCTGGTCCCGATGAACTAAAGCCCGCGCGCAAACCATATCGTCGGCACGCGCCGTAATGCAAATTTGTGGTTTGGCCCCACAGCCGGGCGCGAAGCGCTGGTCAGGCGTGCGCAGTGACGGCGCGCACAGTGAAGGTGCGCGTCGTCGCCCAGCTGCTGCTCACCCCGGCGTTGTCGGTCACCCTCACGCGGAACCGGTAGCGCTTCCCGCGCTGGGCGCGATAGACCAACGAGGTGCGCGTGGTCGCCGCGTAGCCGGGGATCGTCAGCCAGCGCCCGGGGGTTCGGGAGCTCGAGCGCCCGGGGGCGCGGGAGCTCGCGCGCCCGGGGGTTCGGGAGCTCGAGCTGCGTACCTGGACGGTGAAGTGCGCGATCCCGGATCCGCCGGGGTCGATGCCGGACCAGTGCAGCGAGATGCGATCCCGGGCGGGGTGCGCGGGCCGCGTTCCGGCGCCGGAACCCGGCGCCGGGCCGCGTATTCGCGCGAGCGGCGGGGTCAGCGGACAGGAGCGGGTGAAGACGTCGGAGCCGAACGAGGTTTCGCCGGGGAGCTGGGCATAGCCGAGGTGCGAGAGCCCGAACAGGTCCTCGACGCTGCGCAGCATCGAGTAATGGTTGTAGGGGTCCTTGGACACGGTGCCGGAGGCGATGCACGGCGACAGCAGAACCGCTCCGATGTCGCCGCCTCCGAGCCCGGTCACCCCCGGTAGCGGGCTGCCGGGACCGGCGATCTCGCCGCAGCACGAGCTCGAGTCGCTGGTGGCGGCCTCGTCGAAGGTGATGATCAGTAGCCCGTTCTCACCCCGGAACGCGGGCGAGCCGGTAATCATCGGAACCCACTTGCGCAGGAACGTGTCGGCCTGGCCGAGTCCCCCGGGGCCGCCGTTCGCGCAGGTGGCGTCGTGGCCGTCGTTGCACAGATCGGGGGTGATGAAGACGTAGTTCGGCGTGTCGGGCGCATATGCGAGGTCGCGCGGGAGGAGGTCGAGGTTGACCACGTCGGTGTCGCACACCGTCGTGTCGTCGATGATCGAGTGGAAGTAGACGAACGGGTTGTGGCGGGTCGCGTACTGGTCGGTGGCGGTGGCGCTCTGTGTGTTGTCCATCGACCCGACCGCGGGATGGCCGCACTCGGCCGACTCGCGTTCGGGGTTGGCTCCCATGCCGTCGTTGTAGTCGCGCCAGGTGAGGCCGGCGGCGGTCAGCTGGCTTGCAATCGTCGGCACGTCGGCCGGGTAGATGCATCCCTCTCCGTCCGCCTGGCCGTAGGCGCCGATCGTCCCGGGAACGAGGTTGTCGTATTCCTGGCAGTCGGCCTGGTTCTCGATGTTCGGCGCCTGTCCGCTGATCATCGCGATGTAGTTGTCGTTGCTCTCGTGCCCGATCCCGTAGTAGTTCGGCAGGTAGGCGCCGGCGGCGGTCAGCGTCTTCGAGAGGTATGGCGCCGGGGAGTCCGGGCCGAACGTGGTCGAGGCCGACTCGTTCTCGAGCACGATGACGAAGACGTGCCGGATGGTGGGCAGACCGTCGTCCGCGGCGGGGCGGGACGCGGCCGGGCGGGCCGCGGCGGGGCGGGCCGCGGCGGGGCGGGACGCGGCCGGGGCGGAGGATCCGCACGCAATCAGGCCCACCGCGAGTACGCCAATCGCCAGAACCGGCACCAGCGTTCGCTTGCGTATCACAGCGGCACTCCCGGTCCGCACGCCTTCCGGGCCGCGCGGCGGTCGGCCCGGGCGCTCGCTTTGCGCTTCCTCACGAGCCGGAGCGGACGGGCGCGGGCGGTGCGCGTGTGCGTGTCCCGCAGCCGCCGCTCGGCCCGCGCAAGGGCGCGAATCGCGGCGTCATACCTACCGGCGCGGGCGGTACAGGGCCTCGACACGTCGACCTCGTTGGAGGTATCGGTGGCGAACTGGAGGTCGTAGCTCCCTCCCTGGTCGAGGAACGCGCAGACCGTCTGGACCCCGTAGCTCGCCGGCCTGCCCGATCCGGTCGCGCGCGCCGAGTAGGGCTGACCGGTGTTCGGCTGTGGGTGGAGCTCCTGGTCGAGCAGGACGGTGCCGGGAGTGTAGGAATACACGCCACCGCACTCGGTCGCCAGCTTCACCTGGATCCGTAGCGGCGTGGTCCTCGTGTCGAGCACGCCGGCGTCGGCGGTGACGGCGACGGCGATCCGCAGCGGCTTGTGGAAGCGCGCGACGGGTGCGATCGTGATCGTGAGGGTCACCGGCGTGAAGCTGTCCGCGCCCGCGGTCGCACCCGCCAGCGCGAGCATGCCGGCCACCGCCGTCGCCGCCGCTGCTGCCACCGCCACAGCCGCCGATCTCACGGCCGCATGCCCATCGAGGATGGATGGCTGTAAGTCGTCGCCGGCGTGGCAGGCTTGTACTTGAAGCCGAGCCGCTCGAGGTAGCCGCTCGAGAGCAGCGCTTGCGCTCCGTTTGGGTTCTCTGCGGCTGCAAGCGGGAGCGAGGTGCCAAGTAGTCCTCCGTCGTCGAGGCCAAGGCCGCCGCTGTCGACGGGCGGGGTCCCGGCACAGGCACTCGCGATCACCTCCGGCGGTGTCGGCAGGTCGGGGACCTCGTAGCTGGGTGCCGACTCGAAGTCGAACGCCGCCGCGATGTTGTTCGCGAACAGGTCGCGCGGCGTCAGCGGCGGGCGGCCGAAGCGGTAGCGGATCATCTTGAGGATCGACTCGAACCCGTAGATCGAGTGGTCGACGTGGCCGCGGCGAGCGTATGGAGAGACGACTACAGCGGGGATGCGGAAGCCCATCTGGCCGAAATCGAGGTTGATGTTCGAGCTCGAGCGGAGGTCAGGTACGCGGGGCGGGACGACGTGGTCGAAGAACCCGCCCCACTCGTCGTAGACGATGAACAGCGCGCCGCGCTGCCACTGCGGTGAAGCGAGGAAGGCGTGGACGATGTCGGCCATGTACGCCTGCCCGACGCGGATGTCAGCCAGGGGATGCTCGTCTCCCGAGGTCCCCTGGTCCTCGCCCTGGAACCCCGGGTCGACAAATGAGAGCGCCGGCAGCGTGCCTGCGGCCGCCCGCTCGTAGTACTCCTGGACCTGGCTCGAGCGCGCCAGGCCCGGTAGGCCCCAGAGCGCGGAGACGGGGATGTCGACGTAGAAGTACTGGTTGCTCACCCCAGCCTGGGAGAGCGAGTTGAAGATCGTCGTGTCGGGGAAGCCGAGGCCGCTCGCCGAATACGGCAGCGAGTTGTCGATCTTGCCGTACGACTGGCCCGCGTGCATGTACTCGCGATTCGGGTAGGTCGAGCTCAGTAGCGAGCAGAAGAAGCGGTCGAAGCACGTGAACGCCTGAGCGGCGTGGGGGATGAACGGCACATCGGCTTCCTCGTAGTAGCCGATCGAGAAGGTGTCGCTGTCGGCGCGCAGGAAGCCGTCCATGCGTCCGCCGTCGAGCTCGGTGCGGCCGCCCTGCCAGGAATGGTCGGGATCGAGGTAGCCGCAGCTTTGGAAGAAGTCGAGGTGGTGGGTCGAGAACGTCTGTCCCTTGCTGTTGGTGAACTCGAGCCCCGCCTGTCGGCCGTCCGCGCCGGGCAGCCAGCCGAGGTAGTGGTCGAACGAGCGGTTCTCCATCATCAGCACGACGAATGTGTCGATCGGGAGGTTCCTCGGCGACGGGAGATTGACCTCCCGCTGCCTGCGCGCCGACTCGGCGAGAACCGTGTCGGGGTCGAGCACGAGCCCCATCCCGGCCGCCAGCCCGGCGGCGAGGGCCGTGCGCTGAAGGAACTCGCGCCGCGTGTGGTAGGCGTCAGGAGCTACAGCAGCGAAGCGCTCCGCCTCGAGCGGATCGCGGATGTCAGCCATCGCCACGAGGATATGCGCGAGTGCTGCCCCGGCGTGTGGCTGCGGTGTGACCCGTCGATTACGCGAGCAGCGCGCCCGCGCGGGCCACCAGCTCGGCCTCGAAGTCGAAGTCGGCCTCGGCCTCGGCCTCGGCCTCGAACAGCGGCATGACACCTTCGGCGAACTTGTATGCCTCCTCGAGATGCGGGAGGCCACCGAAGATGAACTCCTCGAAGCCGATCTGCTGGAGCTCGCGGATGCGCTCGGCGACTTCTTCGTGGGACCCCACCAGGGCGGTACTGCCATAGCCGCGGATCAGCGAGATCCCCGCCCACAGGTTCGGCGAGACGAGCAGGTTGTCCTTGCTCCCACCGTTCAGTGCGTTCAGTCGCTGCTGGCCGACGGAGTTCATCCTCGTCAGCCGCCGCTGCGCCAGCTTGATGCTCTCTTCGGACATCCCGTCAAGCATCCGGTCAGCCTCCGCCCACGCCTCGTCGGCCGTGTCGCGCGTGATCACGTGCATGCGAACCCCGAAGCGCAAAGTGCGCTCCTGGCGCTCGGCAAGAGCACGCATCCGATCGACCCGTTCGGCGAGCATCTCCGGCGGCTCGCCCCAGGCCAGGTAGACATCGGCGTGGCGGGCGGCGACCTCCTCGGCGGCGGGCGAGGCGCCGCCGAAGTAGATCGGCGGTACCGGGTCGGGCGGCTCGAGCACGCGTGCGTCCTCGACGTCGTAATGGTGTCCCTTGAAGGTGCACCCGTCCGGGTTCCAGGCCCCGCGTAGGACGGTAATGAACTCAGCGGTTTGTGCGTAGCGGGTGTCCTTGTCGAGCCGGTCGCCGAACCGCTTCATGTCCGTCTCGTCTCCGCCGGCAACGATGTTGAGTGCGAGGCGACCACCGCTCACGTTCTGGAACGTCGCCGCCATCTGCGCCGCGAACGTGGGTGACATGCTCGAGGGGCGCATCGCCACGAGGTACTTCAACGAGCGAGTCTCGCGCGCCAGCGCCGCCGTCAGGATCCACGGCTCCTCGCAGAACGTGCCAACGGGTGTCAGCGCGCCCTCGAAACCGAGGTAGTCCGCAGCTTGCGCTACCTGTTGCAGGTAACCGATCTCAGTGCCGCGGCTGCGCCGGGCGCTCATGCCGCTGCGGGCGGAGTCAACGGCCTCGCGGCCGTCCCCCGATGTCGGCAGAAACCAGTGAAATAAAGGCTCGCTCATTGAGCCAGTATCGGCGAGGGTCCTCAGAATTCAACCGATCCCCTACTAAGGCATCACGCCGTCCCGTCCTAAGGGATAGGTGCGAGCGCGGGTTGCTCCGGCGCGGCCGCCTGAGTGGTCCGCCGCGCGCGTTCGTGCAGGACGACCGTCGCGCCGCCGCCGGGGCTGATCGTGATGCTCCGCCGCCGCGCGTGCTCGGGAGCCGCCGCCAAAGCCCGGAGCTCACAGCGCTCGAGCACGGCTCGCAGCACCGTCTTCATCTCGACCATCGCGAAGCTCGCGCCGAGGCAGCGCCGGCGCCCGCCGCCGAACGGGATCCAGGTGTAGGTGCCGGGTTGGCGCTCGAGGAAGCGCTCGGGGCGGAATGCGTACGGGTCGGGGTAGTTGTCCGGGTCGTGGTGCACGAGCCAGGCGTTCGCGAGCAGCGCGACCCCGCGTGGATAGGTCCAGTCTCCGATCTGTACCTCCTGCATCGTCAGCCGCGGCTCGGCGTTCATCACCACCGGCCGGCGGCGCAGGACCTCCTGGATCGTCGCCGTGAGGTACTCCTCACCGGAGCCGGCGTCCAACTCACTCACGAGGGCCGCGAGCGCTGCGGGTTGGCGCACGAGCCGCTCGAACGCCCACGCGAGCTGTGAAGCGGTCGTCTCGTGCCCTGCGACGAGGGCAGTCATCAGCTCGTCGCGGATCTCCTGCGCCGACATCGGGGAACCGTCCTCGTGGCGGGCGGCGAGCAGCATCGCGAGGATGTCGTTGGCGTTGGCGTCGGCGTCGGCGTCGGCGTCGGCGTTGGCGTTGGCGTCGGCGTTGGCGTCGGCGTCGGCGTCGCGGTCGGCGTGGCGCTGGCGGCGCTCTTCGATCTGCTCGAATACGAGCGCGTCGACCTGCGCGAGCACGCGCTGTAGGCGCCCGGGCGGTCCGAACGGGAGCCGCTGGACCCAGGGCGGGAGCACGGAGATCGGGCTCTCGGAGAATGCGAGCAGCTCGGTGAGCTTGTCTCGCAGTTGCTCCATGCGCTCGCTCTGCTCGGACCCGAACGTCGCACGGAGGATGATCTCGAGGGTCACGCGCTGCAGCCGCGGGTGCAGAGCGATCGGCTCGTCCAGCGGCCAGGACGCGATCTCGCGCTCGGCGATCTCGGACATCAGGCCGGTGAGCCGCTGCATCCGGTCGCCGTGGAACGCGGGGAGGAGGAGCTTGCGCTGCTCGAGGTGGGCGGCCTCGTCGAGCAGGAGGACCGAGTTCGCGCCGAGGATCGGCTCGAGGACCCGCGCCCCGGCGCCTGGGTGAAGGACGTCCGGCGGGCTGCTGAACAGCTGCTTGAGCTGGTCGGGCTCTGAGAGCATGACGAACGGCGGCGTGCCAATGATCCGGAGCGTGAAGCGTTCCCGTACCGCTCGCGGCACTGCTCCACGTAGGCGGTCGGCCGGCTCCAGAACCCAATCATCTGCATTACCCGCGGATCGCGCGGTCCTGGCGGCAGCATGTCCTTCACGTCGGTCTCCCTGGCTAGACTTTCAACTCGTGAGTATATCTACTCGTCGGTATCTTCGTTATGAGTGAGCTCGAGCACGCAGCGCGTTCGTTGACGGCGCCGGGGCGCAGCTGATGCCGCGCGGCGCGCCGGGGCGCAGCTGATGCCGCGCGGCGCGGCGGGGCGCAGCTGATGCCGCGCGGCGCGCCGGGGCGCAGCTGATGCCGCGCGGCGAGTTCGATCGCGGCCCGCGCAAGGCGCGCACGCGCGCGGCGCTGCTCGAGGCGGCCGCCCGTGTGTATGCGCGTCGGGGCTTCGACGGCGCGACCGTCGACGAGGTAGCGGAGGAGGCGGGGTTCACCAAGGGCGCTGTCTACAGCCACTTCGGTAGTAAGGAGAACCTTCTGCTGGCGCTCCTCGACGAGCACCTCACGGCTCAGATCGCCGAGCAGGTAGCGCTGTTCGACTCGACACGGGACTCGTGGGAGCGGCCGCGGATCGGCGCCGACCGATGGATGCACGAGCTCCGTCGCGACCCTGACCCGTTCCGCCTGTTCGTCGAGCTGTGGGTTCATGCACAGCGGGACGAGGTGCTGCGAGAGCGGCTTGTGTCGGGGCTCGGGGCGTGGCGGGCGATGTCGGCGGGGTTCGCCGCCCGCGGGGCGGCCGTAGCCGGGTCAGAGCTATCCGAGGAGTTGACCGCCCAGTGGGCGAACACGGTGATCGGCCTGAGCGTGGGCCTCGGGATGGTCGAGCTGATCGACGAGGGCGGCGTCGCGCCCGGCCTGCTCGGGGCGATGCTGGCGATCCTCGTCCGCACGCTCGAGACCTCCGAGGAGGCGCGAGCGATGCTGAAGGGGGTCGCCGCGGGGGCGGGTGCTGGGAAGGCCCTGTCCGATAATCCGGGTTCGGACTGAAAACCAACCCAGGAGGACAACATGACGGCACCGCTCGACCCGCGCAGCCAGGAGCTGCTCGAGGCCAAGAACTTCGCCCAGGTCGGGACTCTCCGCAAGGATGGGAGCCCCAGCGTGACGCCGGCGTGGGTCGACGTGAAGGACGGACTCGTGTGGCTGAACTCAGCCGAGGGGCGCGCCTGGCCCACGAACCTGCGCCGCGACCCCCGAGTCGCGCTGAACGTTCAGAACCTCGAGAACACCCAGGAGTACGTCGCGATTCGCGGACGGGTTGCAGAGATGACGCACGACGGGGCCGACGAGCACATCGACTCGCTGGCGAAGAAGTACCTCGGCCTCGATGCCTACCCGTTCCGCCAGCCGGGCGAGCAGCGGGTGATCATCAAGGTCGCACCCGAATCGGTCACCCATCGGGGGTAGCGCGGCCCTCGATCGCGAGCAGCGTGAGCTTTCGCTCGACCCCGCCCCCGTAGCCGCCGAGCGCGCCGCCTGAGCGGAGCACACGATGGCAGGGCACCACGATCGGCAGCGGGTTGGCTCCGAGGGCGTTGCCTGCGGCGCGGGAGCCGCGGGGGCTGCCGGCCTCGGCGGCGACGTGCGCGTAGGTTGACACCGACCCGAACGGAATCCTGGCGGTCGAGCGCAGGACGCGGCGCCCGAAGCCCTGCGTGAGCCGCCAGTCGAGCGGCAGCTCGAAGCGGGTACGCGCGCCCGCGAAGTACTCGTCGAGCTCGCGGCGGGTCTGGTCGAGCCGGCCGGGCACGGCGAGGATGCGGGGGGACACGCTCCGGGCGAGCTGCGCGAGCGTGGCCTCGAAGTCGTCCTCGTCGTCGGTATATGACACCCGGACGAGCCCGCGCCGGGTGGCGGCCAGGACCAGGGTCCCGACGGGCGTGTCGTGGCGCGCGTACGCGACGTCGATCAGGGACGCGGCCGCCGTCGTATCGAGTGCGGGCGGCTGGCTGCCGGGCAGGGCGTGGGCCGCCTGCCGGAGGGCGTGTTCGAGGGTGTCGGTCATCGTCGGTACTCCGTTCTCAGTCGCTTGAGTGCTTCGTGGACGTTTCGCCGAGCCGCGTCCTCGCTCGTGCCCATCACCTGCGCGATGTCGGCGTAGGCGAGGTCTGCGACCGTGCGCAGCGCGATCGCGTTCCGCTGCTTGGGGGGCAGCGCCCGGACGTGGCCCCAGATGTCGGGATCTCCGTCGGCCGGGGTCGCGGGCACGGGCTGCTCTGGCAGTTCGGCGACCGGTGTGGCGCGCCGGTTCCTTGCCCGGATGTGATCGATCGCCTTGCGGTGCGCGACGGTGAGGATCCAGGAGCGGAGATTCGATGCGTCGCGGAGTCGGGGGTATGCCCTGAGCGCGGCGAGCCACGTCTCCTGGTAGCAGTCATCGGCGTCGCTCTGGCCGACCGTCGCGACGAGAAAGCGGTGCACGTCGCGGCCCTGGGCGTCGAGAAGGGCCTGGAAGGGGGGGAGGTTCACGTGAGATGGAACGCTGCCGCGGGGCACGGCGTGAGATCTTGGCAACTAACCCTATTTGGGAGATTTGTCACCAAGCTCGTGCTTGCGATGTGAGTATTCTCCGCGCATGACAGATGATTGGAGCGACACCACGGGTGATTCGGGCACGGAGTCAGGGTCAAATGTCACCAACGGTTCCGGCAGAGGTGTGTTAACACCCATCAGGGAAATGCTTCCGCCAATCGCGCCTGTGCGCAGCGCGGTCAGCAAGGCACTCGACGACGTCCCGATTCCGGGTTTCCGCGCGCGTCCGGACGCTGCACCCGCCGACACCAGGAGCACTGCGAAGGACGGCGTGGCGAACCAAATCGAAGCGTTCGTCACGACTCACGGGACGCCGGTCTGGCAGCTGATCCAATCCGTCGCGCCCGTCCGCAAGGTGGTCAATGCGGCGCTCACGAACTTGGCGATCCTGAAGTTCCCCACGCGTCCCAACCCATTCTCGACGATGGCTGACTACACATCGTGGGACTCGCTCACGGATCGGACCTTTGACAGCCGGCATCTTCCGGCGGCCAAGACCGTCAATCCGAAGCAACCGCCGGTCGAGGAGTTCGAGGATCTCTTCACACGCGATCAGTTCATCGAATCGCCGAAGTCCACGGTGCTGTTCTCCTACTTCGCGCAGTGGTTCACCGACGGCTTCCTGCGCAGCGATCGCGCCACGCCGCCTGACCCGCGCAAGAACCAGTCAAACCACGAGATCGACCTGACGAACCTTTACGGGCTGACCCCGGAGATCGCGAGACAGCTCCGCACGCTCGATGGTGGACTGCTCAAGAGCCAGCAGATCAACGGCGAGGAGTTTCCGCCATATCTGTGCGAGAACGGTCTGATCAAGCCCGAGTTCTCGCTGATAACCGTGGTGCGGTTCGAGCAGCAGACCGTCGAGACCCGCGACCAGCTCTTCGCGATGGGCAGCGACACGTCGAACCTGCAGGTCGGCTTCGTGGCGCACAACGTCCTGTTTCTGCGCGAGCACAACCGGATCGCGCGTCTCCTCGCGGATGCCTACCCAAATTGGGACGACGAGCGGTTGTTCGGCACCACGCGCAACATCCTGACCGTGCTGCTGATGAAGATCGTGCTCGAGGACTACATCAACCACATCACGCCGACGATCTTTGACATCAGCCTCGAGCCGCGAAGCTTCCCGAACGAGCGGTGGTATCGCCAGAACTGGATGGCGATCGAATTCAACCTGCTCTACCGCTGGCACAGCCTCGTGCCCTCGAGCTACCAGATCGGCGGGCAGAGCGTTCCGATCAAGGACACGCTTTACAACACCGAGATCCCGACCAGGTACGGACTTGGCGCACTGTTCGAGGCCGCCTCGTTGCAGCCGGCCGGCCAGGTGGGCCTCGGCAACACGCCGCCCGAGCTGTGGTACGTGGAGGCGCTCAGCATGCAGAACGCACGCGCGGTCCAGCTCCGGTCATACAACGATTACCGCCAGCTCTCGAGCACACCCAGGGTCACCGAATTCGACCAGATCACGGGCGACGTGAAGGTGCGCGAAGAGCTGCGCCGGCTATACGGCCACGTCGACGACATTGAGTTCTATGTCGGCCTGTTCGCCGAACCGGTGCAGAAGAACGGGGTGCTGCCCGGCCTGCTGGGCCGGATGGTGGCACTCGACGCGTTCTCGCAGGTGTACACGAACCCGTTGCTGGCGCCCCGCATCTATAACGACGAGACGTTTTCGCCGCTCGGCATGGAGATCATCAGGTCGACGAGCACGCTTTCCCAGGTCGTGAACCGGAACGTGCCGCCCCGCTCCGGGGGCTACTTCGTGAGCCTGACGCGGCGGGATTGGAAGCGGAGCTAGCGCGCCATGCGCCACCGACGCTACCATTACTGTTCGACGTACATCGAACTTCCGTATGAGGGCCATCTCCCACCCCATCACAGCGCAGCTGAGCCTCCCGGGTGTTCTGCACGCGCTGAGTGATCCGGTCCGCCTCGAGATCGTCCGAGCGCTCGCCCGGGGGGATGAGCTTGCGTGCGGAGCGCTTGGCGCTCCGGTCTCGAAGTCGACTCTCAGCCATCACCTGAAGGTGTTGCGCGACGCGGGTCTGACGCAGACCAGAGCCGAGGGCGTGCACCGCTTCGTGTCGCTACGGTCGGGAGATGTCGAAGCGCGGTTCCCGGGTTTGCTCGGCTGCGTGCTCGAGCATTCGGGGTGCGCGGAGTCCGGCCTCGGCATCCCGCTGATCTAGAGAGCCAAGAGGCCTTGGAGCTAGCTGGCCAGCGGCCTCGGAGCCCTTGATTTAGCGGCCCTGAAGCGTATAATTCGATCATCATCGAACTTACGGACTACGGAGCTTGAACTGAACACCATGGAAACCAAGAAGGGCCGCACACGCGGCCAGCACTCAGAGGCCGACGGAGGACGTTCGCGTCCTCGGGTCCAGACCAACGGCCGCCAGCGCCGTCGGCGCGAGCGTGCCGAGACAGAAGGCGGCGCCCGCACCGCCATCCGACCCGCTGCCGAGGCGAAGGCCGGCGACGGCTCGATGGAGTCGCTCGACATCTTCTTCCGCGAGGCGCGCCGTTACCCGCTGCTGACCGCGGCCGAGGAGATCGAGCTCACCAAGCGAATCGAGCGTGGTGATCTCGAGGCGAAGGACAAGATGATCAATGCCAATCTGCGGCTCGTGGTCTCGCAGGCCCGCCGGTACCAGGGTCTCGGGCTGCCGCTCGAGGACCTCGTGCAGGAAGGGATGCTCGGACTGATTCGCGCCGTCGAGAAGTTCGACTGGCGCCGCGGCTTCAAGTTCTCGACCTACGGGACTCTCTGGATCCGTCAGGCGATCCAGCGCGGACTGCAGAACTCGGGCAGGACGATCCGGATCCCGGTCCACGTCGCGCAGCGGCAGGTCAAGGTACGCAAGGCCGAGGCCGAGCTGAACGCGCAGCTGTCACGCGATCCGACCGACGAGGAGATCGCGGCGGTGACCGAGCTTCCGGTCGAGCAGGTGACCGAGATCCGCGAGCTCAGCCGCAGTCTGACGAGCCTCGATCAGCCCGTCAGCGACGACGGCGAGGTCGCGCTCGGAGACATCCTGCCGAGCGATCGCCCCGACACTCTCGACGAGGTCGCCGACACGATCCGCGACCGTCAGGTCGCTGACATCGTTGCGCGGCTGCCCGAGCCCGAGCGGAAGGTGATCGAGTTGCGATTCGGACTCTCCGGAGACGAACCGCGAACGGTTCGCCAGACCGGAACCGCGCTTGGCATCACCTCGGCCCAGGCGAGCGAGCTGGAGATCAACGCCCTGCGGCGGCTCGCGGACGCCGAGGGAGTCGAAGCGCTGCGGATGGCGGCGTAGGTCTACGCTTCAAGTAATGGACGAGCGCAAGCTAGGCAGTGAAGGGCTGGTCGTGTCCGCGCAAGGGCTCGGCTGCATGGGTATGTCGGAGTTCTACGGCAGTGCCGACGAATCCGAGGCGATCGCGACGATCCATCGCGCGATCGACCTCGGCGTCACCCTGTTCGACACGGCCGACATGTACGGGCCGTTCACGAACGAGCAGCTGGTCGGAACCGCGATCGCGGACCGTCGCGACGACGTGGTGGTGGCGACGAAGTTCGGGATCGTGAGGGATCTCGACAATCCCACCGGCCGGCGCATCAATGGTCGCCCCGACTACGTGCGCAGCTCCTGCGAGGGGTCGCTGCGCAGGCTCGCACTCGACCACATCGACCTCTACTACCAGCATCGCGTCGACACCACGGTTCCGATCGAGGAGACAGTCGGCGCGATGGCCGAGCTCGTCGACGAGGGCAAGGTCCGCTACCTGGGCCTGTCCGAGGCGAGCCCGGAAACGATCCGGCGGGCCAGCGCGGTCCACCCGATCAGCGCACTCCAGAGCGAGTACTCGCTCTGGAGCCGCGAGCTCGAGGAGGAGATCCTGCCCACGATTCGCGAGCTCGGGATCGGGCTCGTCGCCTACAGCCCCCTCGGCCGGGGCTTCCTGACCGGTCGTTTCGAGACGCTCGACAGCCTCGAGCCCGGCGACTTCCGCCGCCACAATCCGCGTTTCGCGGGCGGCAATCTCGAACACAACCTTGAGCTGCTCGCACGCGTAAAGGAGATCGCCGCCGAGCACGACTGCACCCCCGGCCAGCTCGCGATCGCCTGGGTGATGCACCAGGGGAAGGACGTCGTCCCGATCCCCGGGACCAAGCGTCGCTCCTACCTCGAGCAGAACGTCGAGGCGGCGGAGATCGAGCTGAGCGCGGAGGATCTGGCGCGGATCGATGAGGCGGCTCCGGTCGGCGCCGCTGCCGGAGACCGATATCCGGACATGTCGGCCGTAAACCGCTGACGGGCTGGCCGACGGGCACGGCGGTTCGTGGTGTGGCCGAACCTGACGCGACGGCTCGAGGGCGAGCTGGTTGTGCTCGAGCCGCTCGAGGCACGCCACCGGCGCGATCTGCTCGACGCGTCGGCGGATCCAGAGATCTGGCGCTGGATGCCGAATGCGATCACGAACCCGGAGCAGCTAACCGCCTGGCTCGAGCGCAGCATCGCCGAGTCCCAAGCCGGTCGCGAGGGCGGGTTCGCGACGGTGGACCGCGCCAGCGGCCGCGCGATCGGGTCGACCCGGTACCTGGCGCTGCGGCCGGAGCACCGCGGCCTCGAGATCGGCTGGACGTGGCTCGGCCGGGCATGGTGGCGGACCGGGGCGAACGTGGAGGCGAAGCTGCTGATGCTCGAGCACGCGTTCGACGGGCTCGATTGCATGCGCGTCGAGTTCAAGACCGACGCACGCAACGAACGCTCGCGGGCAGCGCTTGCCGCGCTGCCCGCGAGGTTCGAGGGGATCTTCCGCCACCACATGGTTGTCCCCTATGGCGACGGAGTGAGGGACTCCGCCTACTTCAGCGTGATCTCATCCGAATGGCCCGAAGTGCGTGCGAACCTGACGGAGAGATTGGCCCGGGCCGGGTCGGCGCCTGCTACTTGATCAGCGGCTTCGCCACCGCCAGCACCTGGCTCATGTTCTTCGCCTCGTCGAAGCCCCCGGAGGGCGTCGGCGACTTTCCGATCAACAGTGCGATTGCGGCTGCGTGCCGCGCCTCGACCTGAACGATGCTGCCGGCTGCGCCGAGCAGTGCCTTGCTCTTCAGCAATGGTCCCGCACCGTTGTAGGCGCTGACGCCGAGGTTCTCGACGGTGTACGCCAGGTCCAGGAACTGCGCGGCGGTGCTGACCGGGAAGACGAACGTCGGCTTTGGCACCGGCGTGCCGCCTCCCGCCTTGATCGCCGAAGTCAGCGCAGCAACGTGCTCCGCCTCCTCCATGCCGAAGTTCTTCGCGTTGTGGGCGGCCAGTCCGGTGAGCCCCACGGTCTTCGCCTTCACCTGGTAGAAGTCGGTCTCCAGGTATTCGAGCGTGAGCGCGAAGTTGAGGATGTCGAGGTCCGTCGTCGCGCCGAGTGCAGTCGAGACGAACGGCGTCACCGCGGCGGTGCCGTAAACGGCACCGGCGGCGAGCGCGCCGCGGAGGATGAAGCTTGCGCGTGTCACGCCGCCCACCTCGCACTCGGCGAGCTCGGGGTTTGCGAGTCTGTCAGTGATCATGTCGGATGATTCCTCTCAGGTCCGTTAGGCGATGAACGGCTTGACCGCGGCCAGTACCGTCGCGGAGTCAGCAGGCTTTGCGAATGCCCCGGTCGGGGTCACATGCCCGCCCGGAACGAGGGTTGCCAGCGTCGCCGCGTGGCGTGCCTCGACCGAATGGATCGACAATGCGGCTGCGAGCACGGCGGGGCTGCTGATGTACCCGGCTTGGCCGAGATAGGCCGATGCGCCGAGGTTCTCGACGGTGTAGGCGAGCTTGGCGACAGCCGCGGCGGTGGTGATCGGGAACTTGCCCGTCGGCTTCGCGGCGGGAGTGCCGCCGAGCTTCAGGACGGTCGCGTGGATGGCGGCCACATGCTCCGCCTCCTGCGCGGCGAACTCCGACACGAGCGACCCGACGGCGCCGCTGAACAGCTTCGCTGCGACGACCTTCGCGTAGAACTGATCCTCGAGGTACTCGAGCGTCAGCGCATAGTTGAGGATTCCGACATCCCCGGCACCGAACGAGGCCGGGACCGACGCTGCCGCAGCCGGCGGCGGCGTAGACGCGGTCGTGGTCGCCGCCTTCGTCGTGGTGGTCGACGAGCTGGAGCCGCAAGCGGCGAGCACGAACGCGCCGAAGCTCGCCGCGCCGACGCCGCCGACAGCTTTCAGGAACTTCTTCCGTCCGACATCATCCCGGACGAGCTCTTCCACGATGCCCCGCGTCTGCGGGGCTTCATCATCTTCTCTAAGGCCTGTAGTCATTAGCGACACCTCCGTCGGGCGCTTGGACGCCTGCTTCACTGGCGCCCGTCGATTGGTCCGGTGGCCATTTACGACACCGGGTTTGCCCGTTCAATACGGGGAGGTCCCGTCGCCGGATCATCCGGTGAGGCCGCGTGCAGCCCGCTACCTGAGACGCCTACGGCGGATGATCCGAATCGCATCGCGGTGCGTAGAGTCAGACCATGACGGTGCGTAGAGTGAGACCATGCCGGTGCGTAGAGTGAGACCATGACGGTGCGTAGAGTGAGACCATGCCGACACGGATGACCACATGGGACGCCTGAATCCGCTCGGCGATCACGGCCTGCGTAGCCTTGCCGACGAGGAGCTGATGGTGCGCCTCGCGCGCGGCGACGCCACCGCCTTCGACCTGATCTACGAGCGACATGCTGATGCCGCGTTCTCGCTCGCATACCGGATCAGCGGGTCAAGGGTCTCGGCCGAAGAGGTCGCGCAGGACGCCTTCCTCGCGGTATGGCGCAACGGCGCACGATACGAGCCCAGTCGGGGCAGCGTCCGTAACTGGATCCTCGGGATCGTCCACAATCGTGCGATCGATGCGCTCCGCCGCGCGGTCCGGCACGAGTCCCGGCGCGCCGGGGACGAAGGTCTCGCCGAGCGTCTGATGGCGCCCGACCGCACCGACGTCGAGGCCGGGCGGAGGCAGGAGGCAGGCGAGGTTCGCGGCCTGCTCGCGGATCTTCCCTCGGACCAGCGCCGGGTGATCGAGCTCGCCTACTTTGCCGGCTTCACGCACACCCAGATTGCGGACATGCTGGCGATCCCCGTCGGAACCGTGAAGGGCAGGATGCGCCTCGGCTTGGAGAAATTACGCTCGCGGATGGAATTATCGGGAGTGCCGACGTGAGCACCTTGGGACCTCAAGACTGTGAGAAGCGCGATACGGCCAGCGCCTATCTGCTGCGATCGCTGCCGGAGAACGAGCTGTACTCCTTCGAGGTGCACCTCGCGGGCTGCGAGGTGTGTCAGCGCGACGTCGAAGAGCTCGCATCGGCGGTCGACGTCCTCGGGATATCGGTCCCGGCGGTGGCCGCTCCGCCGGCGCTCGGAGAGCGGATCAAGGCGATCGTGCGCGCCGAGGCCGAGCTGCTGCAAGCGGCCGGCCCGCAGGCGGACCATGCGCTCCCACCACCACCGCCGCCGCGACGGCAGGTCCGGGACAGCCGCTGGCGGCCCCGGCAGAGCCGCTGGGGCGGACTGCGCCCGCGTATCGCCGTGGCCGCGACGGCCGTGTTCGCAGTCCTGGTCGGTGTCGCGGTCGGATCCTCGCTGCTCGGCAGCACGACGCCCGGCACGCGCGCAATCAGCGCCGACATCCTCCAACCAGGGCTGGCCCAGAATGCCCGCGCGACACTGCACATCACGGGCGAGAGCGGCACGCTCAGCTTCGCCGACTTCCCGAGCCCGCCGGCCGGCCGCGTCTACGAGGTCTGGCTCGAGGGGGCGGGCTCGCATCCGCGCCCGACCGACGCGCTGTTCAGCGTCAACTCGCAGGGCAGCGGCACGGTCGCCGTGCCCGGGTCCCTGCGCGGCGTGCGCGAAATCCTCGTGACCGCCGAACCACTCGGCGGAAGCCTGGTACCGACGCGTAGCCCGATCATCTCAGCGAGCACCGAGACGTAGCCCCTCGACGAGGCGATCGCGCAGCAGCGCGAAGCCGATCGACGCGGACAGCACATCGAGTAGATGTCCGGCCTCGCTGTCGATCGGGCGCGTCTCATCCAGCACGAGCAGGATCGCGCCGAGCGTCTCGCCGACGACGGCGACCGGCACCGCGAGCACGCGCACCCCGGCAGGCGCCTGGAATGCTGCTGCGGTCGAGGGCTCGAGCCACGCGGGCGAGCCGTTCCGCAGCACGGCTGCAATGTCCGCGTACGCGGTGACCGTCACCATGCAGGGGCCAAGCATGCCCCGCGTCGAGCTGCCGAGGGCGAGCTCACCGCCCATGTAGATCGCCACGCCGGCGTCGATCGGCGGGAGGCGGCGTACGATCGTCTCGGCGGTCGCCTGGAGCAGCGCCGTCCCGGTCTCGCGTTGGAACAGCGCGGCGAGCTCGGACGTGGCGACGACCCAGCGCTCGCGCCGGGCGATGGTTGCCTGCAGGCGCTCGCGATCGGCTCGGAGCTCGGCGAGCTCGCGGCGCAGGTCGCGTTCATCGGGAGCATCGACCTCGACCATCGCGACCAGCGGCGCATGTCCCGGCTCGACCGGAAGCCGGTAGAGCAGCGAGCGTGCGGTCTCCGTCGGCGGTCCGGACCAGGACTGGTGGCGGCATTCGAGTGCTTGGACCGAGCTCGTGAACAGCGCGTGCAGCGCCGCCTCGCACTCGCTGCCCGCGAACCACGGGAGCGCAGCCGCAAGCTCGGTGCCCACGGCCGGGGCGCCGGGACGCTCGGCGAGCGCCGGATTCGTGTACGCGATTCGCATCGGCGCCGGCCCGCTGAGCAGGAGCATCGGCGTCGGCAGATGCTCGGGGATCGCATGCATCGTCGCGGCGGAAACGTTCGTGGCTGGATCTACGTGCGTCGCGGCGATCGCGTCGCTTAGCGGCACCCCCTGCTCCGCCGCCCTCCGCACCGCCACAACCCGGGCTGCGTCTACGAGCGCATAGCGGCGTGGCCCGTTGCCCACCCGCAGCGGCCGGGGAAATCCGTAGCGTCGCTCCCAGGTACGCAGCCGCTCGCGCGAGACCCCCGTCAGGGTCGCGAACCGGGTCGCGCTAACCAGCGTGCCCGCTGTCGCCTCGGGCGGGGCCACTGTCTCCGCGTTGCTCAAGTTCGTCCTGCCGTGGCATGACCACCCTTGTCCACCGTGGAGTTCTATCGCAACCCGGGGTTCGCCGACCTGTCCGCGACTGTCCACCTTGCGTTCGGCACCGACGAAGGCACTATGGACGACGCTCCGAAATCGGGAGGTTCCAATGAGCACTGCCGTGATCGCAGCAGCGCCGGTGAGATCCGAGCTGCTGTTCCTTCGTAGGCCGACTCCGTGGACCGGACGCCGGGACCGACTACCGGACGAACAAGAGCTACTGCGCCGCTATCACCACGATGGCGACCTCGACGCGCGCCAAGCGCTGGTCGAGCGGATGCTGCCGCTCGTGCGAACGCTGGCTCGCCGCTACGTGAACCGGGGTGAGCCGCTCGACGACCTGATCCAGGTCGGGTGCGTGGGGCTGATCAAGGCTGTGGATCGATTCGACGTATCGCGCGAGCTTCGATTCTCAACCTTCGCCGTACCCACGATCCTGGGGGAGATCAAGCGCCACTTTCGTGATCGCGCGTGGTCGGTGCGGGTCTCACGCGGGATCCAGGAGCGGAACGCCCGGGTCACAGGCGCGGCCGACCGCCTCTCGGGCCGCCTCGGCCGCTCCCCCACGATCGAGGAGCTCGCGCAGGCGACCGACTCGACCGTGGAGCAGGTACTCGAGTCGCTGCAAGGCGCACAGGCCTACACGACTGTGCCGCTCGAACTGCCCGGCGATGACGGTGAGCCGCACGAGTGGCTCGGGAGCGAGGATCCCGGTTACAGCCAGACCGATGAGCGGCTCGTGCTCGCCCGCGGCCTCGAGGCGCTCCCCGGCCGCGAGCGGGAGATCGTGACGCTCAGCTTCTTCGCCGGCCTCACGCAGCGCGAGATCGCGGATCGCGTCGGCCTCTCACAGATGCACGTCTCCCGTCTGCTGCGGCGGGCGATCACGCGCATGGCGTCCGAGTTGGTCCCGGCTCCCTGATCCGTTGGGTGCTTCGTAGCCGTTGTGAGCCGGGCCTAACTCGGATTGGATCCGTGCTGATGCGGCATGGTGGTTTGGACTCCTGGGCCAGGATCCGGGTGGTGTCGGGTCCCTGATCCGGTTGGTGTCGCCGGGTCCCTGATCGCCTTTGCGCGGCGCCCGCCCCGGGGCAAGACTGCGCTCAAAGCTTGCTTGCTTGGCGTCTGGGGTATAAAAACTGAGCTATGGCTCGCGCAATTTGGACCGGCGCGATCAGCTTCGGGCTGGTCAATGTCCCGGTCAAGCTATATGCCGCCACGTCGCCCAAGACTGTGCGCTTCCACCAGCTCTCGAGCAAGACCGGCGGGCGGATCCGGCAGAAGCGGGTGGACTCGACTACCGGCGATGAGGTCCCTTTCGAGGACATCGTCAAGGGCTACGAGATCACGCCTGACCGCTACGTGGTGATCACACCAGAAGAGCTCGACACGCTCGATGCGAAGGCCACGAAGACGATCGACGTCGAGGATTTCGTCGATCTGGTGGACATCGATCCGATCTACTTCGACCACTCCTACTACGTCGCTCCCGCGACCGGGGGCGCGAAGGCCTACCGGCTGCTGCTCGACGCCATGCGCGAGGCCGGCAAGGTCGCGCTGGCGCGGATCGTGATCCGCTCCAAGCAGCAGCTCTGCGCGCTGCGGCCGACCGGGGACGTGCTGACGCTGTCGACGATGCTGTTCGGGGACGAGGTGCTCGCGCCCGATCGCCTCGACGAGCTCGACTCTGTGGCCGAGACGGAGGCGAGCGAGCGCGAGCTGGCGATGGCGCGCCAGCTGATCGATTCGCTCTCGAGTGACTTCGAGCCATCGAAGTACCGCGACGAGTACCGCGACCGTGTGCTCGCCCTAATCGAGCGCAAGGCCGGCGGCGAGGAGATCACCGTGCAGCCCACCGAAGAGCCCCAGCCGGTTCCGGACTTGATGGCCGCGCTGGAGGCAAGTCTCGCAGCGGTCAAGAGCGATCGCCCGGCCCCGGAGTCGAAGCCTCGCAAGCGTGCGGCGCCGAAGGACGGGGCGAACGGGGCGACCGGGGCGACCGGGGCGAAGCGGCGGGCGGCTGCTGCCAAGTAGGGGGCTTGCGGGGGTCGCCGGGCGCGGGGTCGTCGGGCGTGGGGGTCGTCGGGCGTGGGGGTCGTCGGGCGTGCGTCGGGCGTGGGGGTCGTCGGGCGTGGGGGGGCTTGGTCGCTTTTCGTTCACTGTGAACGCTTATCGACCACGCCCCCTGAAGTTTCGGGCGCGGCGGGGGCGCGGGGGGCCTTAGCGTGGGCCGCGGGCCACGGCGGGCCGCGGCGGGCCTTAGCGTCGGGCGCGCCGAGGTCGCGCGGCGGCCTTAGCCCGAAACCGCGGCCACCGCTGGTACGCTTTGGTGTCCCGAAACACCGTGTCCGCCCCCGTAGCACCCGAACACAATGCACCGTTCAACGCCGCCAGGGGCCGCCGGCCTCTACGACCCCTACTACGAGCATGATGCTTGCGGTATCGCGCTTGTGGCGAAGCTGCGGGGCGAGGCGTCTCACGCGGTAGTCGAGAAGGCGCTCGACGCGCTCGAGAATCTCGAGCATCGTGGCGCCGAGGGAGCGGATCCGAGCACCGGTGACGGCGCCGGCATCCTGCTGCAGCTCCCGGACACGTTCTTCCGCGCGGTCGCCGGGGTGGAGCTGCCGGCGCCCGGCCTGTATGGCGTCGGCGTCTGTTATTTCACCCCCGACCCTGAGCGGCGCACGGAGCTGGCGTCGCTGATCGAGCAGGTGATCGCGACCGAGGGCCAGCGCGTGCTGGGATGGCGCGAGGTGCCCGTGGACGAGCGCTACGTGGGCACCACCGCGGGCGCGGCGGCGCCGGTGATCCGCCAGATCCTGATCGGGGCTGCCAAGAGCATCCCCGATCAGGACGCGTTCGAGCGAAAGCTGTACGTGATCCGCCGCCTGATCGAGCGTGTGGCGGGGCGCGACCTGGCGGTGCCGAGCTTCTCGTCGCGAACGATTGTGTACAAGGGGATGCTGACGGCTCCGCAGCTGCCTCACTACTTCCCCGACCTGCGCGACCCCCGGCTCGCGAGTCGGCTAGCGCTCGTCCATTCGCGCTTCAGCACGAACACGTTCCCGAGCTGGGAGCTCGCCCACCCGTACCGGATGATCGCCCACAACGGCGAGGTGAACACGCTACGGGGAAACATCAACTGGATGAAGGCGCGCGAGTCCCAGCTGGCATCGGAGCTGTTCGGCGATGACCTGCACAAGATCATTCCGGTCGTCACCGACGCGAACTCGGACTCGGGTACGTTCGACAATGTCCTCGAGTTGCTCGTGCTCGGAGGTCGCTCGATCGCCCACGCCGTGATGATGATGGTGCCCGAGGCCTACCGCACGCGGCAGGACCTGCCGCCCGACGTGCGCGGGTTCTACGACTACCACTCCTGCCTGATGGAGCCGTGGGACGGACCGGCTGCGGTGGTGTTCACCGACGGCACGCTCGCCGGCGCTGTGCTCGACCGCAACGGCCTGCGGCCCGGCCGCTGGGTTCAGGACAAGGACGGCTATGTCGTGCTCGCGTCCGAGACCGGGGTCATCGCCGTCGCCCCAGAGCACATCGAGCGCAAGGGCCGCTTGCAGCCCGGCCGGCTGTTCCTGCTCGACCTCGAGGAGGGCCGGATCGTCGAGGACGAGGAGATCAAGGCCCGGATCGCCAGCCAGCAGCCCTACGGCCAGTGGTACGAGAGCTCCGTCGTCCACATCAACGACCTGCCCGAGCGCGAGCCGACGACGCCGCGGATCGAGCCGCTCCGGTCGCGGCAGCTGGCGTTCGGCTATTCGCAGGAGGATCTGAAGCTGATCATCGCGCCGATGGCGACGAAGGGGGAGGAGCCGACCGCGAGCATGGGCAACGACGCGGCGCTCGCGGTCCTCTCCGACCGCCAGCCGGCGCTGTTCTCATATTTCAAGCAGCTCTTCGCACAGGTCACGAACCCACCGATCGACCCGATCCGCGAGTCGGTGGTGATGAGCCTCGCCACCGGTATCGGCGCCGAGGTCAACCTGCTCGCTGAGACGCCCGAGCACGCCCATCAGCTCGTGATGGATCAGCCGATCCTCCGCAACCGCGAGCTCGAGAAGCTCCGTCAGGTCTCGCACGAGATCTTCCACGCCGCGACGATCGACATCACGTGGCCGATCGAGCAGGGCCCCGACGGGATGGAGGCCCGCCTGCAGTCGGTCTGCGACGAGGCAGACAATTACGTCGAGCACGGCGCCAACATCCTGATCCTGTCGGACCGCAACCTCGGGCCTGAGCGGGTCGCGATCCCCTCGCTACTGGCGGTCGCCGCCACGCATCACCACCTGGTGCGGCGGGGCACGAGACTCCGGACAGGGCTTGTGCTCGAGTCCGGCGAGCCGCGCGACATCCACCACATGGCAACGCTGATCGGATACGGCGCGGCGGCGATCAACCCGTACCTCATGTTCGAGTCGCTCGACGAGCTTGCCGAGCGCTCGCTGCTGCCCGTCGACCTCGACATCGACGAGGCCGAACAGCGGATCGTCAAGGCGATCGGCAAGGGCCTGCTGAAGACGATCTCGAAGATGGGCATCTCGACGATCCAGTCATATTGCGGTGCGCAGATCTTCGAGGCGGTTGGTCTCGAGCCGGAGCTGATCGCCAAGCACTTCACCGGCACCGCGTCGCGAATCGGCGGGATCGGGATCGACGTCCTCTCGACCGAGGCGCTCGAGCGCCACTTCCGCGCCTACCCGCAGGTGGATCGCGAGGTGCTCCCGGTCGGCGGCGTGCTGCAGTGGCGGCGCGACGGCGAGCTGCACATCTGGAATCCGGACACGATCGCCAAGCTCCAGCACTCCGTCCGCGGCCAGAACGGCGACCCCGTCGCGACGTACGAGGACTTCGCTGACAAGGTCAACAACGACGCGGCGAAAAAGGCCTCTCTGCGCGGGTTGATGAAGCTACGCACGATCGACGAGCCCCTTCCGCTCGAGGAGATCGAGCCGGCGGCCGAGATCGTCAAGCGGTTCACGACCGGCGCGATGAGCCTCGGCGCGCTCTCCCGCGAAGCTCATGAGACGCTCGCCCAAGCGATGAACCGCCTTGGCGCGAAGTCGAACACGGGCGAGGGAGGCGAGGATCCCGCGCGGTTCCTCGACGACCGCCGCTCGGCGATCAAGCAGGTCGCGTCAGGGCGCTTCGGCGTCACGGTGCATTACCTCGTCAACGCCGACCAGATCCAGATCAAGATGGCGCAGGGGGCCAAGCCCGGCGAGGGCGGCCAGCTCCCCGGACACAAGGTCGACGACTACATCGCCAAGATCCGCAGCTCGACCCCCGGGGTTGGGCTCATTTCTCCCCCGCCGCACCACGACATCTACTCGATCGAGGATCTGAAGCAGCTCATCTACGACCTTCGCTGCGCGAACCCGCGGGCCTCGGTTTCGGTCAAGCTCGTCTCCGAGGTCGGCGTCGGCACGGTCGCAGCCGGCGTCGCAAAGGCCAACGCGGACCACGTCACGATCTCCGGCCACGACGGCGGCACCGGCGCGTCACCGCAGTCCTCGATCCAGTTCGCCGGCGTGCCTTGGGAGATCGGCCTGGCGGAGACCCAGCAGACGCTACTGCTGAACGACCTGCGCTCTCGGATCACGGTCGAGGTCGACGGCCAGATGAAGACCGGCCGTGACGTCGTGATCGGTGCACTGCTCGGCGCCGACGAGTTCGGCTTCTCGACCGCGCCGCTGATCGCGATGGGCTGCATCATGATGCGCGTCTGCCACCTGAACACCTGCCCGGTCGGGGTCGCCACTCAGGACCCGAAGCTCCGCGCGCGCTTCCGTGGCACCCCCGAGCACGTCATCAACTACCTGATCCTGGTCGCCGAGGAGGTTCGCGGCCTGATGGCCTCGCTCGGCGTGCGACGGATGGAGGATCTGATCGGGCGCACCGACCTGCTCGAGATGGACGCGGCGATCGACCACTGGAAGGCTCGCGGCGTCGATCTCTCGATGGTCCTGACGATGCCCGACCTGCCGCCGGGCACGCCCCGCCGGCGGACACGTGACCAGGTGCCGGTGCTCGACGACGCGCTCGACTGGGAGCTGGTGCGCGCATCGACGCCGGCGATCGACCGCGGCGAGCCGGTCGCGTTCGGACCCGTCACGGTACGCAACGTCAACCGTACGGTCGGCGGGATCTTGTCTGGCGAGATCGCCCGGCGGCATGGGGTGAAGGGCCTCGAGGAGGGGACGATCGAGGTCGCCTTCCATGGCTCCGCCGGTCAGAGCTTCGGCGCCTGGCTCGCTCCCGGCGTCACCTTCTCGCTCAAGGGGGAGACGAACGACTACACCGGCAAGGGTTTGTCGGGCGGGGTTGTGTCCGTCCGCCCGCCGGAATCGGCCGGATTTCGCGCCGAGGAGAACGTGATCGTCGGCAACACGGTCCTGTACGGCGCGACAGCCGGGCGCGCCTTCATCCGCGGGCTCGCCGGCGAGCGCTTCGGCGTCCGCAATTCGGGCGCTTACGCCGTCGTCGAAGGCGTCGGCGACCACGGCTGCGAGTACATGACCGGCGGCCGCGTCGCGGTGCTCGGTCCGACCGGACGCAACTTCGGGGCCGGCATGAGCGGCGGGATCGCGTACGTCTACGACGCCGAGGGTGACTTCGGGCAGCGATGCAACCTCGAGCTGGTCGATCTCGAGGAGCTCGACGAGCAGGACGCGGTCGAGCTCAGGGAGCTGATCACCGAGCACCTCCAGCGGACCGGATCGCTGGTCGCGCGGAACCTGTTCGCCGACTGGGACAGCGCGCTGACGCGATTCGTCAAGGTAATGCCGCGCGACTACAAGCGCGCGCTCGCCGAGCACGCGGCGGCGCGGGCGCAAGCGGCAGAGGCAGAAGCCGTCGCCTGAGCCGCGGAATCCCGCGGGCGGACCAGAGCCGCGCCTCTAGAACCTGTCACTGTGGAAAGCCTTTATCACCGACTGCATCGCATCTGGCTTCAGCGCGAGGCCACCAGTAAATGGCAAGTTCAAGGTGAGGATTACCAGTAGCGACAGTGCGATGATCGTGGCGAGTGCGGACACCATCAAGGCCTGGGCGGTGAAGCTCTCGACGCCGAAGAAGTAGGTGAACGCGATCGTCATCAGTCCACCTGCGATCAGGACTGCCCATAGCGGAGTGGGGATCTCGCTGCTGCTGTCGATTATCCGGGTCCGGCGGTCTTCGTTAGCAGCCGAGAGATCGGTGATCGTGTTGGTGACGAAGTCTGCCTCGGTCGCGTTTCTGGCTCGTAGGTGCGTTACAGCCTGCCAGACCTTGTTGAGATAAATGCCTGTCGTTGGGCTTTCCTCCTGATGGTCGGCCATGTACTTCCATTCGACGTTGACGACGCTGTTGGCATATGGCGTGATCGCTGCCCGGAGTGGACGACCGTCCCGCCCGAGGGCGACTGCGTCGCGGTAAAGAAGGCCGACGGCAGCAGCCTCGTCGCTGGTGTCGCGGTCGGTAGTCCCGAACTGCTCCCAGACGACGACTACCACGAATCCGAGCAGCACGGCGTAGATCACCCCGACTATGGCGATCAGGAAGCCGGCGACGTCGTGACTGGCCTTGAGGGTGCTCGGCCTAACGTGTCGGCGCACGACGATCAGCCCGAGCAGCGACAGGCCAACGGCGATCACGACCAGCCCTAGGCCGAGCCAAACAGTGGGCACGTTCTCCAGCAGAAATGCCACCACCATTACCCGCTTTCTCGCCTCGGCGATCGTGGCTAGCGTAGTGACCAGCCCGGTTCGCTGACAAGCGCATCGCGCAGGTTTGCCCGTTCGGGCAGATCGTCGCCGCTTACGGCGGGACGTGTGGATCGTGCGCCCATGATCCGTATCCTGAGAGTCATGGCTCAGCGTGAGTTCTCGCCTCGGGTGAGCGGACGCTCCCGCTTGGCGTCCGATCGGCCAGGCCAGGAGCCGGCGGCACTTGCCGGCGCGATAGCCAATGGTGTGAGCAATGCGGGGCTGTCGCGCCTGGCGTCTACGGAGGGATCGGGCCTGCTCCCGGGGGGCCGCGTCCACCCGGTCGTCGAGGCACAGATCGGTCGCCTCAGGGGCGCGGGGGCGAGCCTGCACTCAGCGGCCCGAGCTCGCATCGAGCCGCTCGTGGGCGACTCTCTCGGTGACGTTCGCGTTCACGACGGCCCCGCCGCGGACTCGCTCGCGCGCTCGGTGCAGGCTCGGGCGTTCACCACCGGTCGCGACCTGTTCTTCGCGCGCGGCGAATACCGGCCGGGGACGGCGAGGGGTGACCAACTGCTTGCTCACGAACTCACCCATGTTGTGCAGCAGCGGGGCGCGCCCGTGAGCGGCCCGCTGACCGTGACCGAGCCTGGAGATCGCTTTGAGCGCGAGGCGGACCGCACCGCCGATGGCGTGGACTGAGCGCGCCGGGATCAGCTTCGCCGAGCTCGACGCGCGAATCCGGGACGGAGTCGAGCAGGTCGCCCGCGCCGAGACGGATGCGAACGATCCTTTTCGCGGCCTCTTCATCAGCGACGAGCAGGCCCTCGCGCTCGCCGCCGGCAGCCCTCCGCCGGTTGTCGAGGACCGCCTCGACGAGCTCACCGCTCTGCTAGGCCTAGATCCCCTGGAACGTGCGGTGCTCGCCGTGTGCGCCGCGCCCGAGCTGAGCTCACGCTACGGGCGGCTGTACGGCTACCTGCACGATGACCTCACGCGCCAGCTCGCCTCGCCGCGCCTCGCCGCCGCCCTGCTCGCCGGTGGGGAGATCGGTGGCGAGGACGTGCTCGCCCGGCTCGATGCCGGCGCCACTCTGCGCCGTCGGGGCGCGATCGAGCTCCTTGACGAGCCCCGCCTGCCGCTCGCCGACCGGCCCCTGAAGTGTGCTGAGGCCATCGCTGCCCGTCTCATCGCCGGCGCGGCGCCGGCCGCCGACATGGCGCTTGCCGAGCTCGTCGGGGTGCCCGCGGTCGCTGCCGCCGCCGAGGTGAAGCTGCGCGAGCTGCGGGAGCTGCTGACGAGCGAGAGCCCGCTGCCCGTGGCCGTGGTCGGCGCCGATGCGCCCGCTGCCCTCGCGATGGCGCTCGGGACGCCGGTCCTCCTCGCCCGCGCACGGGCGCTCGAGAACGGGGGTTCCCTGCCGGGCGCGCGCCTGCGCGCGACGCTCGCGGGGGCGGTGCTTGCGGTCACCGGCCTGCACGAGCTGGCGCCCGAGGACCGGGCCGCGGTGTGGCGAGCGCTCGACCAAGGCACCGAGCGAGCGCTGGTGTGCGTGGACTCGTTCCACGAGAGCGTCGTGCTCGGGCAAGGGCCTATGCTCGTGGCCAGGACGGGGGCGCTCGGCTCGGGCGAGCGACGCGACGCGTGGGCGGTTCAGGTGCCGGGAGCGGCGGTCGATGAGGTTGCGGTCAAGTTCCGGCTGTCGGCCCGGCAGATCGAGCAGGCGGCCGAGATCGCTCAGGTCCGCGCGCGCGTCCGCGGCGCGGGAGTGCCGGGAGGTGAGGACCTCGACTACGGCGCGCGCGCCGCCTCGCGCCACGGGCTCGAGGGGCTCGCTGCTCGCGTCGAGGTGGGCGACTGCACCTGGGACGACCTCATCGTCTCCGATCGGGCAGCGCGCGCGCTCGCGATGATCTCCTCGTTCCTGCGCCACCGTGACCGCGTGCTGTGCGACTGGGGGTACGCCGACGAGGTCGGAACGACGCCGGGGATAACCATCCTGTTCGCCGGGGAGTCGGGAACCGGGAAGACGATGGCCGCACGGGTGGTGGCCCGCGACCTCGGCCTCGACCTGTTCCGGATCGATCTCGCCACCGTGGTCTCCAGGTTCATCGGCGAGACCGAGAAGCAGCTCGACCGCGTGTTCGGGGCAGCCGAGGGCTCGAACGCAATCCTCCTGTTCGACGAGGCCGACGCGCTCTTCGGCAAGCGCTCGGAAGTGCACGACGCCCACGACCGCTACGCCAACGTCGAGGTCGCCTATCTGCTCCAGCGCATCGAGCGCTACGAAGGCGCGGTCATCCTGACGACCAACCTGCGCCAGAACATCGACGCGGCGTTCCTGCGCCGGCTCGACCTCGTCGTCGAGTTTCCCTTCCCCGAGGAGCGCGAGCGCGCGCGGCTCTGGCACCGCCTGCTGCCCGCGAAGGCGCCGGTAAGCGACATCGACGTCGACTTCCTCGCCGCGCGCTTCAAGCTCTCGGGAGGGTCGATCCGCAACGTCAGCCTCGCCGCCGCCCTCCTTGCGGCCGGCGACGGCGGGCGCATCACGATGGATCACCTCGCGCGTGGGATCGCGCTCGAGTACGACAAGCTCGGCCGGCTCACGCTCGAGGCCGACTTCGATCGCCTGTACGCGGCGGTCCGTCCGTCGGCCTCTGCGTGACGGTCCTGTTGGGGCAGCAGGGTTGCCCCTTCGTCTGCCCATCCACCCCGGCCCGCAGTGATGAGGTATCGGCATGGCCCTGGTTACGACGGTCGCGCCGAACACCGCGCTCGCGGATCTGGACGAGGCATTGGAGATGCTGCTGCGGCGAGAGCTCTCGGGCACCGGGTTCGAGGGGGTCGCCATTGCCTTCGATGCCCCCGACCGCGAGTGGGCCAAGGCGCTCACCCAGCCGACGCTGAACCTCTTCCTCTACGACCTGCGTGAGAACCGCCAGCGCCGCGCCGCGACCTGGGACGGCGCCACGGAAGACGGGCGGCGGACCGAGACGCGGCCGCCCCTGTGGCTCGACGCCTCCTACACGCTGACCGCCTTCTCCCGCGCGGTCCAGGACGAGCACCGCCTGCTCTCCCAAGCGCTGACGGCGCTGTCGGCCCATCCGGATCTGCCCGACGATGTCCTGGCCGGGCCACTGGCCGCGGTACGCCAGCAGTGCGGCGCGATCCACACGCGCGTCGGGGATCCCGGGCACGACGCCACACCCGACTTCTGGACGGCGGTCGGAGGCCCATACAAGCTCTCCTTCCACTACATCGTCACTGTTCCCTTCCCCTCCGGGGCGGTCCTGCACCGTGGGCCGCCCGTGCACGTCCAGCGCCTCAGCGTCGGCGATACCGTCACCCGGCGGCCCGATCTGGAGGAGCGCGCGCGTGTGGCCGGGACGGTCGTCGAGGCCGACGGGACGCCGGCGGCAGCGGTGTGGGTGAACCTTCGCGACCTCGGCCGCATGTGTGAGAGCGACGCGCTCGGGCACTTCTCGTTCACCGCGGTGCCGCCCGGGACGCACGCGGTCCTGGCGCGCGACCCGTCCGGGCGCGAGGTCGAGACGAGCCTCGAGGTCCCGGGCGAGATGCTCGTCATCACGCTCCCGGCGCCGTCTGCCTGACCGGTTGGGCAGCGGCTCGTGCCCGGATCGCTGCCCGCCGCGCCCTAGCGCCGATGAGGTTCGAGCGCGAGCCTGACCGTGTGAGGACCGATACACGTCGACCGCGAGTGCTGCTGGCGCGGCTCTCTCCGGTTGCGAGCGTGGGCATGCGCTGCATGCTCACGGAATACGGAGTTGACGTCGTCGGCCAGGAGGACCGGCCCCTCGCGATCGAGGCGATCGCTCGCGAGCTTGCGCCCGACGCGGTCGTACTCGCGCTGGAGCCGGCAGCGCACGCATTGTGTAACCGCATCCGGATCGCCGCGCCCGGGACGACGGTGATCCTCTGGTCGGCAGACGAGAAGGGAATGCAGATCATCGACCCGGGAGGGTCCGCGATCCGCGAGATCCCTGACGGTGGGTCCAGCGACCTACGACGCGAGCTGATCGCCAGCCAATCACGCACCATCCAGATCGAGGAGTGACATGCCGACATACGCGACACCAGGGGTCTACGTAGAGGAGGTACCGGCGCGCAGCAAGCCGATCGAGGGCGTGAGCACCTCCACGGCCGCGTTCGTCGGCCTGGCTCCAGGTGGCCCGGTCAACATACCCCGGCAGATGACCAACTGGGCACAGTTCGAGCGTACGTACAGTGACCCCACCGACCCCGAGAGTGGCCCCTTCATGGAGGGTGCCTACCTAGCCCACGCGGTCAACGGGTTCTTCGCCAACGGTGGGACGCTGTGCTGGGTGGTGCGCGTCGGTCACGAAGGCGACGGCAGCCCGGCCCGCGCGACGCTGCCCTCGGCAGAGAATCCAAAGCAGGTGGCGCTCGAGGTGACCGCCAAGCCTGGCGTCGACGACGAGCTCAGTGTCGATATCTCGATCGATCCGCCGCAGCTGGGTGCGAATCCGGCCACCAACGGCAGCGGTGCCGGGAACGGCGCCGCCGCCAAGGACGCGGCAGGGGACGGCGGCAAGGGCGACGCAGGTAACGGCGACGCACCAGCAAAGCCGCCGACGACCTATACCGTGTTGATTCACGCCGGACGGCAGCACGAGGAACACGCACACGTGGTCGCCGCTGACCTGGCGACCCTGCAGTCCGACTTCGTCTCTCTGAGCCTTGGAGAGAACGGCGGCGCGTTGGCGCCCATACCGGGTACGTACAGCCTCAGCGTGCCGCCGATCCCGGTCAGCGACGTAACTCCAGTCGATCTCGAGGGCGATGTCGCGCGGCGGCAGG
>Ga0302324_100002939_pt1 | contig 38647 bp, 34 predicted proteins | sample Palsa_T0_1_FD_201949 | JGI IMG/M metagenome (GOLD analysis project Ga0302324, IMG submission 201949) | Peat permafrost microbial communities from Stordalen Mire near Abisko, Sweden - Palsa_T0_1 | ecosystem: Environmental > Terrestrial > Soil > Palsa > Peat permafrost | place: Sweden: Abisko... | reverse complement strand
CGAACCGGTTCGCGGCCTCGATACCCGCTCTGTCGGTGCCAGTCTGAACATAGACGACGCGGGCATTGAGACAGGCCTGCTGGTTGTACACTCCGATATCGAGCGCCAGCCGGCGCGCGACTTCGAGCATCCGCGCATCGTCGTCGAATGCGTCGCGGCCGATGATGGTCGAACTCAGTTTCGGGTCGAGCGTGATGAGGTCGATGCCCGGCTGGATATATTTCGCGATATGTTGGATGGAGGCCATTCCACCCCACGCCACGATTTTCTCCACATTGCGCGGCTGGTAGAGGGCGTCTTCGACACGCGCGTCCCCGCCTTTCCAATAAGCGACGGAAAGGTGCCGCGTGATCGGATGTTGGGGCGCCATGTCGATCATCGTCTGCGCGATCGCTGCGGCCGTAAGCGGATCGTTCGACGGAGTTTTGACGATCATGTCGCTGCGCGTGATCGTATTGCGTGCGATCGTTAGCGCCGACACGGTCGGCACATTGCCGGCAACGATATGTACCGACCGCGCGCCGAACGCGCGAACGAACGTCTTCGTGCCGCCATCCGTGCGAGTATTGACCCAACCTTCAAGGAACGGAATGCCGATCTGTATGTCGGCCATTGCGCGGACGTTTTCCGGCGCAAAGACGGAACCCAGGTTCTCGTAGCAGGCACGCAGGATTGCTGCGCCCAATCCCGATGTCCTGACGGTAAGCCTGAGCGCCTGTTGCAGGTGTTCGTTTTTGTCGAAGGCGAGCCGCCGCCCAAGTTCTTCGAGATAGTCGACGATCTCGTTGAAGGAAACTGTGTAAAGGTCCGCCAGTGAAGACGGCGTTTCGAGCGGCAACCGGTCCAGATATTTTCCGACATCGACCGTTCTGAACCGCGTTTCCGGATTTCGTCCGCCGAATTCGACGTCGGTCCCGGCGATGATTTCGCCGCGAATGATCAAAGGCGCTTTGAAATCGGTCATGGGCTTCAACCGATTGACTGGATGATGAAATCGATGGCCTTGTCGTGCGCGTCCGGCGCGCCGGCGCAGGTGATCTTGTCGTCGCCGCCCTCCGTCTCGGAGTAGCGTCTTATGCCGCGATGAACATAGGGACCGATGCGGCCGCAGGAGCAGGGCGCATCGTCGCCCCAACTCAGTGTCACCTCGTCGCCCGTCAGGAACCCGGCCCAATAAGTTTGCGCGTTGAGATCGAAGGCGCCGAAGCGGCCCGTCTGCGTCCCGGTGCGGGGATATTGCTCGCCGGTCGCGGGATCGAGCAGGAACGGAATTTCCCAGGGCGGCAAATGATAGCGGCCCTGCGGACAGGCGCGTGTGGATGCGACCATCTCCGTCATGCCGTAGCCATCGCTGAGCGGCGCGCCGCCGAAAAAACGGTCCACGGTCTGGCGCCAGTCATGGGCAAGCGTGAGGCCCTTCATGCCGCCGCCCGCCATGATGAAGGATTCGCGCGCGAACACATTCTCAATCCCGCGCTTCAATCCTTCGGTGGCAACGTTAAAGAGCATAGGCACATGCGCCAGGATGGATACGGGCTTGCCGCGGAAGCGCGTGTTCACGTCGTGCAGGAACGCATCCATGTAGCCTGCGGATTTTTCCTGCTCCTTGAGGAAAGCCTCGCGGCGTTCCATCAGTTTCGGCGAGATCCGAAGTTTTCCAAGCTCGCCCTTTGCCTGCGCGACCCGCAGGCGTCCGCCGATAGACGCCGCATCGGCACTGAAGCGCGAGGGATTGGTGGTAACGATTTTGGTGGCGTCGCCGCCATAAAGATATTCCTGCAGATAATCCAGCAGCCGGTGCTGGGCCATCCCGCCCCGGCGATATTGCACGAAGATGGTAGGCGCATCTTCGACCGCGACTCCCATGCGGGGCGGTTCGTCGCGATAGCGATCGAACATGCGCCTCCAGCCCGTCACCATGATTTTCATTTCGGTCGTGCCGCGCGGCAGAAACGAGAGCTTGCCGCTGGTACCTGTCGAATGGAGGACGCGCACATCCGTCTTCGCGTCCAGAAGGTCGAGCCATTCGTCGATCGAGTCGCAATTCTTTGCATCCAGACCGGAAAGATCGTGGGTGGTGAAGCCGTTGAGCCATGCCGTCAGCCGGTCGAACTGGCTCTTTTCCAGATACGACATCGGGTAGGATTTCATCGCCGAATGCGGCACGAGCAACGGGCCCATATCCTCGATCGTGCGTATTCCGGCGATGGACTGTTCCTCGGCGAGGCGCTTGAGAACGGGAATACGCTCGACCAGCTCTTCGAAGCGCCGGCGTGCACCCGCCAGCTGAAGAGCCGCCTGTTCCGCCAGTGGGATCGCGTACATCTCCGCGGTCGAAAGCTCGATGATGCGTTCAGGGGCCGCGTGAAGATCGGACTGGGAAGCGAATGGTTTGTCCATGGCTGCGACCTCCGTTGTCGAACGCGGTGGTTCCGCGCTGTATCATTTTAATGTACTTTAAGGTACATAATTATCATCGTCAACGACGATCCTACATTTCGCAATGCGTTGAGCATTCAAAAGAAACGCGATCTGTTTGGGAATTGTTGTAATGATAATAGTTGGACCGCATACTATATATTTGAGAATCATGGCCGCAGCGGATTGAAGTAATTCCGTGACAAAGGTACGCCGCAAAACGAAACCGCGTCGCGGGCCCGACGAGATCGCGTCCGCCGTCGTGGCTGTCATGCAGCAGATCGCGGCGGGCCGCTCGGTCGCTGCCGCTTGCCGCGCGGCCGGCATTGCCGTGCCGAGCTACTACCGGTGGCGTGCAGGCGCCAATGGACATGGCGCTGCTGCGCCGTCTCCCGACCGGATGCACGAAACCATCCTCAACGCGGCAAAGACGGTTTTTCTGCGCGAGGGATACGCGGCGAGCCTCGACACCGTCGCAGCCGCCGCGGGCGTGGCAAGGCAGACGGTCTACAATCAATTCGGTAGCAAGGAGCGCCTGTTCGGGGAGGTGGTTCAATCCGTCTATCAGCGTCTCCTCAGCCCGATCTTGGTGCTCGAACGCGATGCCGGGTTCATTTCCACGTTAACGAGCTACGGCCGCCACTTCATGAAGATTGCGTTCGATCCCGAAAGCCTGGCGCTTCTCCGGATCACGCTTGGCGAATATCGCGATTTTCCGGAACTGGCCAAAATCACCTACGCATTGCGGGCTTCGCATACAATTCCCGTGTTCACCGATCGGATCGCCGAGTTCCTGGGCGGCGAGATGGAGCGTGGCGTCATAGATCGCCACGATCCACTGATGGCGGCGGAAGCCTTTGTCGGATCGTTCACGGCGCATGCGCGGCACCGCGCGTTGGTGGGCATGAGCCACGACACGCCGGAGCGGCTGGAGGCGATGTTGCGGTTATGCGTGGACGTGTTCGCGCGCGGTCTGGGGTATCGCGCCGTTTTTCCTAATACCAAATTGGTTGACAAAAGTCCAATACAGTCGTAAGTTCGGTTATTAACTTATCCCAATCGCTCGGCCGGGCTTCGACTTTGCGAGGAACGCCCCAGGCGGCGCGCAGCGGAGACGCTCGGGGAGCAAATTCCCTGATATTCCCTCAGCTGAGGGAATTTTTCCGGTGGTGGAGTTCTGTATGCAGAAACCTCTTTCTTTATACAGAAATCGGTAGAAAATGAGGCGAAAATATATGTATTACAATAGCTTATGGCGAAAAATGCCGTTGCGCCCGGCACGTCAAATCCTGCCCCCGTCAAAACGGCGGACCTGTGAAGGCTGGGAAATAGATATCGCGTTCACGCTCCATGCGCCGTTTCAGATATTGGCGAATTTCACCCAGAACGTAGGCGTTTATGTCTTCCGTCCAGGCCCGTTCGTGCGCAGACCGCAGCAGACGCTCGATCGCGGTCTGATAGAGGCGGTCGCGGGTGTCGAGCGCCGGCGCGTCATAGACCGGAATGGGCTCCGCATCGCCCAGCGATCGAAGCTCCTGCGCCGCTTCGTCTCCGGGCGAGTGGTCGTGCAGCCGCAGCGCCAGCCCAGAAAGCACGGATTTCGCATCTTCATTGTCCGCAAGTAGCACGGGCGCTTCCAGTGGGATGCGTTTGGCGAGGTGCGCGAGCAGCGTTGTGGCGCTGCGCACCACGCTTGCCGCCCATTTGTCATCGCCCACGGCCGGCAGCACGGATTGATCCAGCGCCTCGGCAATTCTTTCGATGAGTTCGACCGAAGTGGGACGCATGATTCAACCTCCGCTCACTTTCTTGTCGTGATAGGGGTTTGGGCGTCGCTTGATGCAAAAAGCCGCTGCCTCCTCGACGTCCATATCGAGGATCGAACCCAGGAGGTGCTCATAGACTTTTACCTTGCCAAGACCCAGCGTAGCGCGGGCCAGGCGACGGTTCCTGCCCGACAGAAACGCGCGCAAGCCCGCGTTCAGGGTGAGCATCGAGTTGAACACTTCCCACACCGAGTAGTAGGCGATGTTTTCGAGCGGCAACGAAAATCCCGCACAGGATTCGTAGTGGGCCAGAATTTTCTGCCGGTCCCACATATTCAGCATGCCTTGCGACAGAGCCAGATCCTGGATGGGGTCGCCGATATGGGCGAGCTCCCAATCGCTGAAGGCAACGATCTTGTCGTCCTGCCAGATTTCTTCGCCGATGCCTGTTTGGCCCTTGCACAACGTCACGGCCGCCGCGCGTTTCGGCAAGTGCTCCAGAAACCAATAGAGCGCCTCGGTAATCACCGGAAAGGGTTCGGTGCGAATCTCATCCCAAATCTGCCACCAACGCATCAGTTCCGATCGCATGGCGTCTTCGGGTGAGGAAGGCGCCGGCATGATCTCGCCGAAGCCATATGATTTCCAGTCGAGACGATGGATGATTGCGATCTTCTCGACATATTCGAGAACCACATGCTTGCGCCGTTCGGCTGCCTCCGCCGTGTCCGCTTGCAGGCCGGGCGGATAGGTGACCCCTTCCACCATGGCACGCACGAAGAGCGGCCGCCCCTGCGAAAGGGCAGGCGCACCGTCGTACCAATAGGCTTGCGCAACGGGGATTTCGGTACGGTTCAGGCGTTCATAGACCTGCCATTCAAAGAAAAGCGGAACCGGGACAATACTGCCGCCGGGAGGATCGACCCGCACGACCAGATTTTCCCCATGCTGGGCCCCCGCTTTGCCCCGCAGGGTCTCTACCAGCCAGGTCTCTCGCGACATTCCCGGAAAGGTTTGTTTGAGTCCGGTCACTGCGACGGGTTCGTCGAATTTTCCGCTCAGATAAGCCGACAATTCCTGCTGGTTCATGCATTCTCCCGGTGCGGCGCTGTCGTTCGCGCGGCGATGCGACGATAGCGAAAGGCATAATAGTACGCTAGATAACAATATCGGGAATGAGCCCGTAAATGCCTTTCGAAGGACGCCGTCCGTGACGAAGCACCAGCGCAACCATGAGGACCGGGGCATTTTTGCGGAGGAGCATCATGCGTTCCGCGAGACCGTACGCCGGTTCTATGAGAAGGAAGTGGAGCCGAATGTCGCGAAATGGGAGGCCGCCGGCATCTATGACCGCGACCTGTTCCGTAAGGCGGGAGCGGCGGGCATCCTCTGTCCCGGCATTCCGGAGGAGTATGGCGGCGGGGGCGGCGACGTGCTGCACCATTTCATCTGCTACGAGGAACATGGCTATTCCGAGCGCGCGTCGGGGTTCGAAGGCATCGACACGGACAGCACCTCCTATCTCATCCTGTCTTCGGGGACGGAGGAACAGAAGCGCCATTGGTTACCGAAATATGCCAAAGGCGACGTCGTCGTCGAGGGCGCATTCAGCGAGCCGCATTCGGGCAGCGATGTCGGCAGTATGCGCACCCATGCCATGCGCGACGGCAATCATTTCATTCTCAGTGGCTCCAAAATCTGGATCACGAACACGACGCATCTGGATCTGTGCATCGTACTCACCCGCACCAATGCCGACGACGAGCCGAAATCCTTCAGCATGTTCATCCTGGACATGTCGCTTCCCGGAGTCTCGAAGGGCAAGCCGATCCGGACATTGCATCAAGGTCCCGGCAATCTCGGAGAAATATTTTTCGACAATGTGCGCGTGCCGGAGGAGGCGCTTCTGGGCGGCAGGGTGGGGCAGGGCCTGAAGCAGGGTGGCCATTCGCTCAATCTCTCGCGACTGGCGCTGGCTGCCCGCATTGTGGCCTCCTGCGAACGCGCGTTCGAATTGACGCTTGATTTCGTGCGCGACCGCAAGGCGTTCGGACAACGCATATTCGATTTCCAGAACACGCAGTTCAAGCTCGTCGACATGAAAACGCAGATCGAAGTGGCGCGCGCCTATGTGGACAAATGCATGCTCAAGGCATTGCACAATCGCCTGCAACCCGCCGAAGCGTCGATGGCGAAACTGTGGACGTCGGAGATCGAGGCCGGAATTATGGACATCTGCGTGCAGCTTCACGGCGCGATGGGGCTGAGCCACGAGCATCCCATTTCCGGCATGTTCACCGGTGCGCGCTCGCACCGCATCATGATGGGAACGAGCGAAATGCAGCGCCAGACGATCTTGAGAGCGCTGTGAACCGATATTGATTTGATGGGAGCAAGACATGGCCTGGAACGGACCCTATCAATCGCGTTTCCTGAGACTGGATCCTGCCAAGGGACGGTTCCAGGTGCACCGCTCGGCCTATAACGATCCGGCGGTGTTCCAGGAAGAAATGGAGCGCATTTTCGCGAAGACTTGGCAGGTCGTCGGCCACGAATCCGAGATAAGACAGCCGGGCGATTTCATCCGCCGCCCGCTCGCAGGGCGCAACCTCATCTTCGTGCGCGACCGCAACGGCGAGGCAAAGGTGTTCTTCAACACCTGTCCCCATCGCGGTGCGCAGTTTTGCCAGGAAAATACCGGCAACCGCAAAACCTTCGTCTGCCCCTATCATGGCTGGGTGTTTCGCAATAGCGGCGAGCTCGCCAATCAGAATACGGACTACGGCTATACGTCCGACTTCAACGACGACGGCCGCTACAATCTGCAATCCGTACCGCGGCTGGAAAAACGCGCCGGCTTCTATTTCGTGAACATGGATCCCAACGCCATCTCGCTGGACGAATATCTCGCCGGCGCGGGCGATCGGCTCGACCTTCTCATGCTACATTCACCGGCAGGACTCGAAGTCATCAGCGGCGTGCACGAATACCAGATCAAGGCCAACTACAAGCTGCTCTGCGAGAACAGCTATGACGGCTATCATCTCGAATCCACGCATCGTTCCTACGTCGAATACATGATGACGGTGAACAAGGGCGTCGATCTGAGCCAGATCGGGGGGCGCGCCATTTCCTTCGGCAATGGCCATGCCTGTTTCGAATTGCGCATTCCCACGGGCCGCCCGCTCGCGCAGCCCTTGCCCTATTGGGGTGAGGAAGCCTGCGCCGAAATTGAAGCGAAGAAGAAGGACCTGTTCGAACGTGTGGGACCGGAAGTGGGCGATATCGTCGCCAACACCAACCGCAACATGATCATCTTCCCCAATTCGGTGATCAACGATCAGCAGACGATCCTTCTGCGCACCATCGTGCCGCTCGCCTGCAATCTGATGCTGGTGCGAGCCTGGGCGATAGGGCCCGTCGACGAGAGTCCGCTGCTGCGCTCGCTGCGTCTCGAAGGCGCGCTGTCGTTCCTGGGACCGGGCGGGTTCGCGACTCCCGACGACGTGGAGATGCTCGAACTCTGCCAGATCGGCTACGAGAATCACGACACGGCGTGGAACGATATCTCCAAGGGCTTTCATCTGGGCGAAGATTCGCTCCGCACCGTCGATCCAAAATACAATAACGAGCTTCAGATGCGCGCCTATTGGACGCAATGGGACAAGATGATGACGGGTGGCCAGCAGGCGTCCGCGAAGCTGGCGGCGGAATAGATTCATGTATTCACGTCAGCAGACGCGTCTTTCGATCGAGGGTTTTGTTTATCACGAGGCGGATCTTCTGGACCGCTGGAAGCTCGATGAATGGGTGGAGCTCTGGACCGATCCCTGCACCTATGAGGTGACGACGGTCGGCGAAAGCGATCCGGAAACGACCTCGCCGGAAAAGTCTCTTTTCCTTATCGGCGACAACCGCTTTCGGCTCGAGCAGCGGGTCGTGCGGCTTAACAAAACGAGCGCGCATGTCGAATATCCCCATTCCCGCACGCGTCATCTCTTCACCAATGTGATCGTCACGGATGAGAGTGCCGATGAAATCGCGGCACAGGTGAATTTCGTCGTGTTCCGCACCAAGCGCAGCGTCACGAACCACTATATGGGGTACAGCCTCTACACATTCGCGAAAATGGGCGATGCGCTGAAGATCAGGCGCAAACGCTGTATCCTCGACCTGGAAGGTCTGGTGCCGCAGGGAAAACTGTCGATCCTACTCTGAACGACGGTCAGATCGTCCGCGCGATGGTGAGGCGTTGGATTTCCGAGGTGCCGAGATAAAGTCGGTGCACGCGGGCGAAGGCGTACATTTTCGAAATCGGATATTCGTCGCTGAATCCGGCGCCGCCGTGCAATTGCACGCATTCGTCCATCACCCGTCCCTCAAGCTCGGAAATCCACAGCTTGGCCATTGAGCCTTCGACCGGATCGACGACGCCGGCGACATTGCGCTTCAGCAGCTGATCGAGAAAGGCGCGGCCGACGGCTATTTCCGTCTTCATTTGCGCCAATTTGAACTGGGTCACCTGAAAATCGTAGACGCGCTGACCGAATGCCTTGCGATTCTTGACGAACTCGACGGTCATCTTGAACGCGAGCTCGCAGGCCGCGAGCATGCGTGCCGATTGTGCCAGGCGGGCTACGGTGATCGTTCCGAGCGCGTTCGCCATGCCTCGGCCCTCTTGCCCGCCCAGCAGGTTTTCCGCGGGCACGCGAACATCCTCGAAGAATACTTCGGCAACGCCGCCGGCACTCTTGAGCATCAATTCCGTAGGCTTGCTGACGGTCACGCCTTTCGTGGTCTTGATCGGAACGATGAACATCGAAACGCTGCCGCGGCCATTCTCGTTCGCGCCGGTACGCGCCGCCACGACCAGCATCGTCATGATCGGTCCGTTGGTCATCCACATCTTGGAGCCGTTGATGATATAGTCGTCGCCATCGCGACGCGCATGAGTCCGCATGCTGCGCGGGTCGCTGCCCGAATGTCCTTCCGTCACGCCCACTTCCGATATGACGTCGCCGGACGCAAAGCGGGGAAGCCATTCCTTTTTCTGTTCTTCGGTGCCGCCATGCAGCATCACATAGGATGCCGTGTCGGTGCAGATGCCGGCCTCGATCGCGGCGCCGGCCGGCGAATAGCCGTGCTCTTCGTACATGATCGCGTGATGCAGAAAATCGCCGCCGCCGCCGCCATATTCCTCGGGGATGCCCGCGCAGAGAAGGCCCGCCTGGCCGGCCTTTTGGAAAAGTTCGGCCGGAAAAAAACCGTCCTTCTGCCATTGGCGGATGTTCGGTTCGACTTCCTTCTGGAAGAAGCGGCGCGCCGTGGTGCGATATGCTTCGTGTTCCTCCGAAAAGATTTCGCGGCCATAACCGAGCAGTTCCGATGTTTGCGCCGCCATGTGAAACTCCCTGTTTTCTATCGTCCCGGCGATCGAGCCACGCTGCTCGAAGCGAGCCACAGGAGTCCATAAAGCGGACCGGGAATCAAGTTAGCATGCGAACTATTTTTCAAATGCTCCGGCTTGGGCGCCGGGCCGATGCCGTGCGGCGTGGGCTTCGGCGTAGCGCTGCTTCAGCAATCGCTTGTAAATTTTGCCGGTCTCGTGACGCGGCAGATCGTCGGAAAAGTCGATGCTGCGCGGACATTTCAAATGGGACAGGCGTTCCCGGCAATATTCGATCAGCTCGCGTGCAAGCGCCGGGGCGGCCCGACTCATGTCGACCGGGTGAACGACCGCTTTGACTTCCTCGCCGAGTTCCTCGTTTGGTACTCCGAAGACCGCCGCGTCCAAAACTTCTGGATGAGAAAGCAGCAAATTCTCCGCTTCTTGCGGATAGATGTTTACGCCTCCTGAGATGATCGTGTGGGATTGGCGGTCGGTAAGATAGAGATAGCCGTCGCCATCGAGATAACCGATATCGCCGAGCGTGCTCCAGCCTTCGGTGGAATAGGCCTGGCGGGTTTTTTCTGGATCGCCGTGATATTCGAAGCGAGGTCCCCCTTCGAAATAGACGAGGCCTTCCTCCCCTTCCGGCACCTCATGGCCATCGGCTGCAACGATATGAATCTTACCCACCAAGGCTTTGCCCACCGAACCTGGATGGCTCAGCCATTCTTCGGAATCGATGGCGCAAAGACCATTGCCTTCGGTGCCGCCATAATTCTCGTAAAGAATCGGTCCCAGCCAATCGATCATTGCCTGTTTCGTCGCGCGGCCGCAGGGGCCGGTGCCGTGCAATATCATCCTCAGGCTCGCGAGGTCGTAACGCCGGCGCGTTTTGGGTGGTAGCCGGAGAAGGCGGACGAACAATGTCGGCACGGCGCCGAAATGGGTCACGCGATATTTTTCGATCAGTTGCAGCGCCGTCTCGGGATCGAACGATTCCATGACGATGTTGGTGCTTCCCGCGTGGCCCGCGACCATTCCATAACGCAGACCAGCGGCATGATAGGTGGGGGTCGGCGTGAGAAAGACCGTCGTATCGTCGAAGCCGTACAGACGCGACATGAACGCCATGACGGGCGGAATCGTCGTCACCTCGCCGTCCGGCAACGCATTCCTGATGCCTTTGGGGCGCCCCGTCGTACCCGACGAATAAAGCATGTCGCGGCCGAGCGATTCGTCGGCGATTGGCGTAGACGGCATGGAAGCAGTTTTCGCTTCATAGGAATCGAAGCCTGCGATCGTTCCAGCCACTGCAATCCGCATCGGCGTACCTGCGCGAACGCATGAGGCAACAGCCAGATCACCTTGACGCGGAGTCACGAAAAGCGCCTTCGCGCCGCTGTTTTCGAGAATATAAGCGGCTTCCTCCGCTTTCAGGCGCCAGGAGACCGGCGTGAAGTAGAGGCCGGCACGCTGCGCCGCCCAAAATATCTCGAAGAAACGTGCATGATTTTCCATCAGCACGGCGATGGTGTCACCGGTCGCAATTCCGCGTCCGCGCAACAGATGTGCCAGGCGATTCGAACGCGCATCGAGCTCGCCATAGGAAACGGTCTCTCCGGACGTGGCCATGACGATGGCCAACTTGTCGGGCATTGTGCCGGCCCAATATTTCGGATGCACGCGGGCATTTCCTTTGGTCTTAATTAGTAAATATGCGTATCGTACTCACTAATAACAAACCGGGAAAGCACGCATGCCGCAAGAACGCACGCTCAACCGCATTGTCCTTGTTCATGGCGCCATGCACGGCGCGTGGTGCTGGGAGGAACTGACACCTCTCTTGCAGGCGCGCGGCTTCAAGGTCGATGCGCTCGATCTTCCCGGTCTCGGCGACGATCCGACGCCGCCTGGGCAAGTCACCTTCCAGAGTTACGTAGATCGTGTGGTCGAAACGGTGAACGCTGATCCCAGCCGGACTATTCTCCTGGGGCACTCGATGGGAGGCGCGCCGATTTCACAAGCTGCTGAGAACGTACCGCACAGGGTCGGAAGGCTCATCTATCTGGCGGCGCATCTGCCGGAAGACGGCGAGTCGCTTTCTGCCATGAAGGATATCACCTCGCGGTATGACGAACCGAGCGCATCGAACGGCATGCGTCCCTGCGATATGGACGGTGCTCACGGTTTTGCCGCCGAACTGGCTTTTGACACATTTTACAATCTCTGCGATCCGGAGACGGCCCGCCGGGCGCGGCAACGCTTGCGCCCACAGGCCGAAGCGCCTCTCTTTGAACCGCTCCGCCTGTCCGAAACGCGGTGGGGTGCCATTCCCAAGAGCTACATCGTCTGTATGCAAGACCATGCTCTTCCGCCAAGCGTCCAGCACTTCATGTGCGAGCGCAATCCGGATGTCAGGAAGCGCGTGATGGATAGCGATCATTCGCCGTTTTTCTCGGATCCGAACGGCCTCGCCGATATCATCCAGGAAGAAGCGAGCACATAGGGCCTGGCCGTTCCACGTGGAAAAGGTTCAAGCGCCGTGCAAAAAAAAAGCCCCATACCTCGTATGGGGCCAGTTTTCGGGGAGCTGTGTGGTGTCAATCGTGTACGCCAAGCGTGATGCCATAAGTTCGTGGCGCCGCCGGCGAGAATTGTTTGCCGAAGCCGATACTTTCCGAACCGAAGGAGTAATATTTCGCGCCGTTCACATTGCTGGCCCAGAGGCGGATGTCGATCTTTCCACCCGGCTCTGTCCAAAGCACGGACGTATTGATCAGATTGACCGCCGGTTGCTGGAGGCTGCCGTCCGGGAACCATTGGAACGTGTCGGTATAGGACCAGTTGGCGTTGAGATCGAAATCGCCTTGTGGTGTCGGAACGACATAGTCAGCATTCAGGTTCGTCGAATAGTGAGGCGCCCGGATCATGTCGGCTCCCGCGGCGTTACACGAGTCCGGCCCATTTGCCGGACACGGTCCCGCAAAGGGTGAACCGACGAAATAGTCCGGCGCGTTGGTGAAGCTGGTGTAGTGTCCGTAGAGGACAGACAGTCCGCCGGAAACGGTCAGGTTCTTCGCGACGATAGCGTCGAAGGTCAGTTCGCCACCGTTTTCCGTAGCCGCTGCGGCGTTGAGAAGCTTCGTTCCGCCCGCGACGATCTCCGCGAATTGCAGGTTGGAAATGTCGTAGTGGAACGCGGCAGCGTTGAGCTGCAGTGTGTTGTTCAGGAATTCGCTCTTCACGCCGATTTCATAGGCTTTGAGAATTTCCGGGTTGACCGGCGGATTCGCGATCGGGCCGGCCGCTGCCGTGCCGAAGGTGTCGTACTGACCGCTCTTCTCGCCGCGATTGAACGAAACATAGCCCATGATGTCGTCGGTGAACTCATGGTCGAGAGACGCCCGATAGGTCGGCATATCCCAGGTTTTCTGGGCGCCGGGCGCATTCGGACTGGTATAGTTCAAAACGGTTCCCCCGAGCGCTGGAGAAAGCGCGATGCCGCCGCTAAAGACTCGATGGTCCTGCGTATAGCGTATCCCGAGCGTCAGGTGCGTGTCGGGGAATACCTCGGCGGTGCCCTGCGCATATCCCGCGTATGAGGTCGTCGTCACATTGTCCGTCAGGTCGATGTAATAACTCGGCGGTACGTACTGAATCGGTAGTCCGAATGAGAAACCCTGCAATTGTGCGTTTGAATATCCCGAATGGTCGCTCATGAAGAAGCCGCCGACGATCCAGGTGAGCCATGATGCGTATCCGGCACTGTCCGGATTGAGAAGTTGGAACTCCTGGCTCACGTCGCGGCCTGTCTGGTAGAGCTTGGTAAAGACGTCTGCGTAGGGCGAGCCATCCTGGTTAAACTGTGCAAAGCCCGTCATCTTTTGCCAGCCGGTGATGCTCACGGCCTTGGCGAAGCTCAGATCCTGATCGACCCGCAGTTCAACGGTATCGTGCTTATTGACGGCCACGTCATTTACCGCGTCCTGCGTGTTGTACCAGCCGACATAGGTCGCACCAGGAAGGCCGGGTGGGCACGCGAATGTCGGTGCGCCTGCGCCACCGAGGCAGAAACCATGGCCACCGGCGGCAACGAAACCTGGAATCTGGTTGAAGCCGAGGCCTTCTTCACCGCGCGTATAGGTATGACCGGCTGACAGGAGAATCCGTGTCGTCGAAGTCGGCGTCCACAACCATTTGTTACGGATGCCCCAGTCCTCCTCGGTAAAGGCTTTCGCGCCCGTGACGACGTCGCGGCCCCAGCCATCGGCCTGATTCGTTCCGTAGATCGCCAGATTGGACGAGAGATTGTCGGTGAGACCGCCCGAGATATAGCCATTCGCGGTGAAGGTATTGTAGTTGCCATAGCCAATCTGCGCGTCGAATTCCGGCGTCGAATCCGGGTTCCTCGTATTGACTTGAATGACGCCACCGGTGGCGTTGCGGCCGAACAGCGTTCCCTGCGGCCCCTTCAGAACCTGGATATTGTCGATATCGTTGAGCTGGAAGATCGCCGCGTTGCCTTGCTCGATATAGAGATCGTCGAGATAGACTGCGACCGAGCTTTCTTCGCCGGTGCCGTTGGAATTCGGGCCGATGCCGCGGATGAAGGCCGTGGCGGAATTGATCTCGTGGCCGAACACCAGCCCGGGAACCGTCGCTGCGAGTTGGTCCGTCTTGAGCGCACCCATTTTTACCGCCATTTCGGGCGTGATCGCCGCGATGGCAATGGGGACTTTCTGTATGTTTTCCGAACGGCGTTGGGCCGTGACGGTCACTTCCTCGATCTGGCCGCTGCTTTCGCTCGCGAGCTGCGCATAGGCGTGCGTAACGGAGAAGAAACCTGCGGCCGAACTGGCCGCAAGAAGCGCCATCTTCAAATTCTTCATGCTTTTCATTGTTCGCCCCTCATTGGCTTGGCAAATATGATCACTCGGAAACGAGCTGGGAGCGCGGTGACGCATCCGTTTGCCGGGCACAAGCCCGCATGCACCTGTGAGTGCCTAAGCCCCTGGACATCGCTGGTTTCTACAATCCTCCCGTGCGACGGTCTCTTGATGTACCGGTCGATCGAATGAGATAGTAAGCAAGCATACTTTACGTTTCATCAAAGCTGCAAGGCGGATTGCCGCTTTCTCATTCGCGTGCGCGTCCGGTGCAGCTTTTGAGCAACACCGAAGCGGAGGTTGCCGCAGTTGCGAAACGCTTTCGGAAGGGGTTGCAGTCGAATTGTTATAGTGGCTTATAATAAGCATACGAAGCACCGGTCGAACCGGCGCTGGCCGATGCGAGAGGGCACAGGAGAGCGGAGTGGGCAGTGCGGCCATGCGCCTTGAGGTCGACTTCTCGCAGGTCGAGCGGCTCGGCGATCGGATCATAGCGAAACTCAATGCGTTGCGCGAAGCCGATTCGTTCTATTGGAGCGAACGGCAGCAATGCTGGGTGGTGAGCGATCATGCCGCCGTGGCAGAAGGATTCCGGGGTCACCTGCCGCTTTCCGCCGGACGCCACAAGCTGCTCGCCATGTTCATTCCGGATAAGGACGAGCGGGAAAAGCGCATCGGCTATTTGATACAGGTGCTGCCGCATTGGCTCACCAACTCCGATCCGCCGCAACAATTGCGTCTGCGCAAGCTGATGCTGAAGGCCTTCAGCAGGCAGGTGGCTGAGGCCTATCGCCCGCTTGCGCGCCAGATCGTCCGTGAAACGCTGGACAAGGTCAGCGGCGGCGGTGAGGTCGAGTTCGTCGAGCAGGTCGCCCGCCAGGTTCCCGGCCGGGTCATCCTGCAACTGTTGGGTTTTTCCGAAGACTATTTGCCCAAAATGAAGCGCTGGGCGTATCTAGCAAATGCCGGCTTTAGCGGTTATCCGACCGTCGAGACGCTGGAGGCGACGAACGCCGCGATGATCGAGATGCGCGATGCGTTCCGGATCGAGATCGAAAAACGCCGCCGAAATCCGACAGACGATTTCGTTTCCTCGCTCGTCACGGCGCGCGAGGGCGCGGACCAGCTCACCGAAGACGAGCTCGTGGGTATACTCCATCTTACCTTGCTCGCCGGTCACGACACAACGACCAATACGATTTCATTGGGCGTCGCGGCGTTGTCGAAAGATCCTCAGGCACGCGAGTACATGCGCGCGCATCCGGAGAACCTCGCCGATTCGATCATGGAGCTGATGCGCTACATAGCGATGTCGACATCGATGTCACGCATTGTTGTGAACGATTTTGTCTGGCGCGGCCATGAGTTGAAAGCGGGCCAGGTCGTCCACCTGATGATCGCAGGCGCCAACCGCGATCCACGGGTTTTTCCGGATCCCGAAGTGTTGGATTTCAAGCGGCCGCAGGACCAGAACATGACGTTCGGACCGGGATTGCACCATTGCATCGGTCATTTCTTCGCAAAGATGCAGTTGAGCGAATTCTTTCCGGAATTCCTGCGCCGCTTCGAATCGTTCGAAGTGCTGGACCGCGACATTGTGTTCGGCGGCGGGTTGTCGTTTCGCGGCCCGCAGGAATTGCATGTCCGGTTGCATCCGCGGGCGCTCGAGACTGTCGTGGCAGCCGAGCAATATTCGTAGCTTTCATCGGGAGGCGTTCATGGACATCGAAGCAGCCGTCGTGCGCAACCCTGGCGGACCTTTTCTTCACGAAAGGCTGAAGCTCGACGAACCCCGGCCGGACGAGGTACTCGTCAAGGTCATTGCCACGGGCCTTTGTCATTCCGACATCACGGCCATGCATTTTCATTTTCCGCCACCGCCGCCTGTGGTGCTGGGCCATGAAGGTGCCGGGATCGTCGAACGTGTCGGCGCGAATGTCACCCATGTGGCGCCGGGCGATCACGTCGTGCTGTCGTTCAACAATTGCGGCGAATGCAGCAATTGCGCGGCGGGGCATGTCGCTTATTGCGAGAATTTTTTTCCTCTCAACCTGAACGGACGCCGGGTTGACGGTTCCGAAACATTGCATGGCGAACGCGGCGCGGTCGGAGGCTGTTTTTTCGGTCAGTCGTCGTTCGCCAACTATGCGCTCGCTCACAAGCGCAATACGGTGAAGGTGCGCAAGGACGCGCCACTCGAATTGCTGGGCCCGCTCGGCTGCGGCATTCAGACGGGCGCCGGCGCGGTCCTCAACGTGCTGCAGCCGGAACCAGGTTCCTCTTTTGCGCTTTTCGGCTGTGGCGGCGTCGGGCTGGCTGCCCTGATGGGCGCCAAAATCGCGGGCTGCAATCCCATCATCGCAGTCGACAAGATCGCGTCCCGCCTCGAACTCGCACGCAGGCTCGGCGCGACCCTGACAATCGACGCGTCGAAGGAAAATCCCGTGGAAACGATCGCGGGCCTCGGCGGCGCGCAATATGTGATTGAAGCGACGGGACTGCCGGGCGTAATTGCCCAGGCCATTCAGGCGACGCGCTCGCGCGGCGTATGCGGCGTGCTCGGTGTGCCGAAGCCGGATGAAACAGTGACGCTCAACATCATGCAGGCATTCTCAGGGCGCACAATCATGGGCATCATCGAGGGTGACGCGGATCCCCACGTCTTCATTCCCTACATGGTGGACAAGTTCATGTCCGGAGAACTGCCTCTCGATCTGCTGGCAAAGTTCTACTCCCTCGACGAGATCAACGAGGCAGTGGCCGATTCATCTTCCGGCGCGGTCGTGAAACCGATCCTGCGCATGCGCCACGCATAGCTGCACCATGCCGGGCCGCCTTGCCGGAAAAGTGGCTTTGATTACGGGCGCCGCGGGCGCCTTCGGCCAGGAAATGGTCTCGGTCTTTATCGCCGAAGGCGCGTTTGTGGCGGCCACCGATCATTCGACTTCCGCGTTTGAGAGCCTGTCACGGAAATATGGTGATGCGGTACTGACCGTGGAACACGACGTGCTGCTCGAATGCGATTGGGAGCGTGCCGTCGATGCCACGGTCGAACGGTTCGGCGGTCTGGATATTCTCGTCAACAATGCCGGGCTTTCCCACACCGGCGAACCCCAGGACCCAGAGCATGTCCGGCTCGACCAATGGCGCGCGGTTCACGCCGTCAATGTCGAAGGGACTTTGCTCGGTTGCCAGGCCGCCATTCGCGCCATGCGCGGGAAAGGTGGGGCCATCGTCAACATTTCTTCGATAGCCGCGCTTAATCCCAGCCCTAGGATGGCCGCCTATGGCGCCAGCAAGGCCGCCGTCCGGCATATCACGAGAACCGTCGCGCTTTACTGCACGCAGCAGAACTATCCCATACGTTGCAATTCCATTCATCCGGGGTGGTTTCTGACGCCTATGGTGCGCGGCTCGCGCACGGACGCGGAGTTGGAAGCGCAACAGCAAACGATTCCCATGCGCCGTTTCGGCGAGATCGCGGAGGTTGCCCGCGCGGCTCTCTATCTCGCCAGCGATGATGCGCGCTACATCACCGGCGCGAAGCTTGTAATCGACGGTGGCATAACGATGGAACCATGAACAATTCCACCGGGTGGAATCGGTCCGAAAGAATTGACGCGTTGCCTATCACTTGTTAGGCTAACCCCGATAAACGATAAGCGCTGCGTGCACGCGGCGACGGATAGGACGTATGGAACCGGGAGCGGCGCATGATCCAGGACAGTTTTGTTGATGAGGCCCTGCTTTCGCGCGTGAAATCCTGGCGCGACTATTTTGCAGCAAAAGTCGGGTTCAAGAACCATTGGTATGCAGCCTGCTTCTCGCGCGAATTGCCGGAAGGCGAAACGCTGACGCGCACGATGTTGGGCGAAAACCTTCTGCTGCGCCGGATACGCGGTAAGGTCTACGCAATGAAGGATCGTTGCATTCACCGCGGCGTACGGCTTTCGGAAAAAGTCGAATGTCACACGGATAGCACGATCACCTGCTGGTATCACGGCTTCACCTTCCGCTGGGCGGACGGGATGCTGACCAATATCGTGGGCGCGCCGGAAAGCAGGCTGATCGGCAAGCACAAGATCAAGGTCTATCCGGTCGAGGAAGCGAAAGGTGTGGTGTTCGTTTTCGTCGGCGATGACAATTACAACGCGCCTCCCCTCAGCCATGACGTGCCTCCGACCTTTCTCGATGAGGACAGGGCGGTGGAGGGCGAGAATTTCGTCATCGCCGCCAATTGGCGCAGCGGGCCGGAAGGCGGCATAGACGAGATTCATCGTTACCTGCATCGCGATTCAACGTTGCTCCTGAACGTCAAGGGGGCGTTGCCGCTCGGGCATGTCGGCGTGAAGGCGCAATGCGAAAAAGTGGAGGACGCCGACGGTCCGAAGGGGATCATCGACCATTTCAACGCGGACAAAATGTATTTCGAGGCCGAGATCGACGGTGTCGCCGGCGCTGTCACGGGCATTCGATTCGCCGATACAGGAACCGGTAAAAAACGTACCGTCTCCGCGTCGTGCTGGCTTCCGGGCGTACTGCGCGTGCAGGGATTTCCCGAGGACGAGACGACCCTTTACGAGTTCTACACGCCCATCGATGAAACCCGGCATCGTTGTTTCATGACGATGGGCCGTCGCTGCGCCGACGAAGACGAGGCGCTGCAATTCCGCTCGCGCTTTGTCACGCGCTGGAAGCCCTATGCGATCAAGAATTTCCTGATGCAGGACGTGATGGCACGCGAGTCGACGCAGCATTTCTATCGCCACGACCGGGCGTGGCTCGAGGAAGTGCTCACCGAGGAAGATTTCATGATCATCGAATGGCGTAAGCTCTGCGCCCGCCATCATCGCGGCGTCCAGCCGCCCAGCCGAATGGATTGACGGCCCGGTATGTCCCAGGGCGAAAAACGTCGCATTCTCATTATCGGCGGCACCGGCACGGTAGGCCTCAACGTGTTGCACGAACTGCGCGATGATCGCGGACAATTCGACATCGTGGCGGCCGCCCGTTCGGAGAAGAGCGCGGCTGCCGTCCGTGCCGCAGGCCATGCGAGCATTCATCTGGATTTGAAAGAACCGGAAACGGTGCGGACGGCGATGCACGGCGTGGACACGGCGTTCATGCTCAAGCCTTACGGAATCGACTATCTGATACAGAGCAAGATAATCATCGACTCAGCTGTCAAAGCCGGCGTGCGCCATATCGTGAATCTGGGCTCGCATGGCGACGACGACACGGTTTGGAGTGCGATCGGATGGAATCGGCTCGTTGAAGCCTATCTCAAACAATCCGGTGTGGGGCATACGACGCTGCGACCGAATTATTTCATGAACAATGTCGGCCCTCGCACGAACAGGGAAACGGGTGAAATAATCCATTATTTCGGCGACGCGCCGGTGTCCTGGGTCGCGGCGGAAGATATCGCGCGCGTTGCGGCTGTCGTGTTGCGCGATCCCCTCCCGCATCAGGGCCGCGCCTATCCGCTGGCGGTGGAGGCGCGGACGATGGATGAAATCGTGGAAATCCTTTCAGTGGCGTGCGGCAAAACTTTTCATGCGCGTCATGTCTCGCCGGACGAGGCGTTTTCACAACTCACCGGACGCGGCTGGGATGGTAATTTCGCCCGCAACTTCGTCGATTTCATGCGGGCGATCAGCGAAGGCCGGGTAGGCGACGTCGCTCAGACCTTCGACACCGTGCAGAGTTTGACGGGTGGGCCCGCGCTCGACTGGCCCGCCTTCGCGACGCGGCACAAGCGCGATTATATCTGACTGGCGCCGTTGCAACTCGTATTCCCCCCGGATGAATAATAGGGTGGCAGGGGCTCGGGTCTGCGAGTCACCTCGCGATGTCGTCCGCGCGTCAAAGTCATATCTATATACGGCGGGCGATGTCGTATGCCTGTGCGATATTTGCGAAGATTGTCCCGCTGTCTTCCGAAACAACGTCGAACGCATCGCCGATGACGTAGGTTTCGAACCCCATGGTCTTCGCGACCTCGGCAACGCCACGTGACGACCGGCGTTCGCTGGCGAAGACGATCATGTCGACCCCCTCCAGTGCCTCATGACCCTTAGCTGTCCCCAATATGACTCTGTCGTCGGTGCCGATCTCGATGCTGTGCACGTCCTTCAGGCGGCGTACTTTCTTTTCGATCGTCCGCGCGATGAGATACCAGCGGTCGTTTGCGGCTAGCTTTTGCGCGAAATGATGATGCGCTTCCACCACCGTGACCTTTGCCCCGTTTTCCGAGAGATAGTCGGCCGCCTGCATGCCGATCTGATCACCACCGATCACCAGAATGTTCTTGCCGGGCGCAAGCTTCTGTTCGAGCATGTCGTCGATCATCGCCATTTCGATGTTCGCGGCTCCGGCGACACCCTCGAGCATGTTCTGTGGCACCTGGGGCACGCTGCCCGTCGCCACGAACACGACATCGGGATTGATCGCGTCGAGCAGTGCGCCGTCGACGGTGGTGTTGAGACAGATCTCGACGTCATGCTTCGCAAGCTGACGCTCGTACCAGGGCAACATGTCCGCGATTTCCCGCCGTCCCGGAATCATCGCGGCGAGGCGGATCTGGCCGCCGGTCCAGTCCCGGCTTTCGCACAGGATCACATGATGGCCGGAAAAGGCCGCACGCCGCGCGGCTTCCAGGCCGGCAACGCCCGCGCCCACGACCAGCACGGTTTTTGGCTTGTCCCTACTCGAGCCTTCGATGTCGATACACACGGACTCTCGCTGCATGCGCGGATTAACGACACAGCTGACCGATCCCGGTGAGCCTTTCTTGATTGAGCGCATTTCCTGGTCGATGCAGCCGCGGCAATCGGCGAGACATTTGCGGATGTCTTCCAGGTCTCCACGCCGTGCCTTGTCGACGATCTGGGAATCCGCGATCATCGCGCGGCCCATGCAAACGATGTCGGCAACGCCTTGCGCTATCAGATCATCTGCCATCTGCGGATTCTTGATTCGCCCGATGGTCGCCACAGGAATCGTGACGCAGTTTTTGACCGCTTCGGCCAGGTCGGTGAAGCATCCCTGCTTTTCATACATTGGCGGAACGGTTAGACGGGATGCACCCATCACGCCCGCAGTGACTGAGAGGTAATCCGCTCCCTCTGCCTGCAGTGTCGGCGCGATGGCGCAGCTGTCGGGCAGCGTCCAACCACCTTCGCCCATGAAGTCGTCGCCATTGATTTTTACGCCGACCGCCATCGAGTCGCCGACTGCGGCCTTCACCGCGCGAAGTATCTCGTAGAGAAAGCGCGCGCGGTTTTCGATGGTACCGCCATAACGGTCTATGCGTCGGTTGAAATAGGGCGCGAGAAAAGCGCTGATCAGATAACCGTGAGCGGCATGAATCTCCACAAAATCGAAACCCGCCTTCTTGCAGCGCAAGGCGCCGGCCGCGAAATCGCGGACGACCTGCTCGATCTCATCGATATTCAGCATTCGCGCCACGGGTACTTCGCGAGCGTCGATTACTTTGGCCGCCATGGCTGGAATCCCCGACGGTGAAAGCTGATCGCCACCGCCGGCCTGCGTGCCGCCGTCCCAGAGTTGCACGCCGAATTTCGTGTCGAATCCGTGAACGGCGTCGACCAATTTCTTCAGAGCGGGAATGTTGCTGTCGCTATAGAGCGCCATGGGTTGCTTGCGCTTGCTCGGCGGCGGCACGACGGCTGAGGCCCCAACGGCGATAAGACCCGGCCGCGTTTGGGCGCGCTCAACGTAATAGGCGATCATTTCGTCGGTGGGTTGCGCGTCGTTGTCGAGCATCATACCGGCGGACATGCCCGGCATCATGATGCGGTTGTTTGCAACCATGGGACCGATTTTGATCGGTTGGAAAAGGCGTTGTAGAGGACCCATCGTGCTGTCTGTTGTTCTGAAGTCCAATTGCCGATCGCACCGGCCTAGAGACGCCAAATATATGTTCCGAATCGCGGTGGGATATCTCGATCTAGGCGCCGTGTACCAGCAGCGCGTGACATTCCGCGCCGATACGCCGATGCTTCAGTGCTTCCTGGTAGACAGGTGAGTTGTACCACTCCTTGGCTTCCTCGAGCGTGGGGAATTCCAGCATGACGACGCCCTCGACGGGAGCGCCTTCGAGAACCTCGACCGGACCCGGGCGCACCCGAAATTTCACGTTCGTTTTTTGCAGGCTGGGAATTCCGATACGGCGATATTCCGCCAGTTCGTTTTGGTCTTTCACCTTCTCGATCACGACGATGACATAGACGCTCAAAGATTCCTCCCGATCTGAATACAGGCTTATGGTAAGCTAACGTATTATTCTCCGAAAGTCCCAACCTTGTCTCTATTGCCGCTTTCGGGCCAAGTTCCTGCCGAACCCGCGAAATTGTCGGTTTCCAGGGGTTCGAAGGGCGAAGCGAAATGGTGGATGCGAAATCCGGGGTGGCCGAGCGCCCGCGTCCGGCAAGCGACGCGCGCGGCACGCGTGAAAAAATCCTGGATGGTGCGGCCCGTCTCTACAGCCGCCGCGGCTATGGTGAAGGCTCGATCCGCAACATTGCGGCGGCGATCGGCATTCGCGGACCGAGTCTCTATCACCATTTTGCGTCCAAGGAAGAAGTGACGGCCGAATTGCTGCGCATCGCGGCAAGAACGGCCTGCGCCGAATTGGAAAAGGTAAAATCCTTCGCGCCGGACGCTGATGGCACAATGTTGCTGGACGCAGCCCTGGCTGCCCATCTGCGGGCCCTGTTCCATCCCAAGCGTTATCTTGCTGCGCTCCTGAGAATCTACAGCGAGGTTCCGCCGGAACTGCGCGAAGTCGCGACGCGCGAGCTGGCGCCTTATCTGAAGTCGTGGATCGGTATATTGCGGCGCGCCGCCGGACAAAAACAGTCCAACGTGGCCGTGACGGAGATACAGGTGTTTTTCATCTTCGGTGCCATCAATTCGATCCTCGAATGGCACTACGGCCAGCGCGCCGACCGGTTTTCGCTGGACGATCTGCGGGGGATATTGCGAGACATGCTTCTTCGCGGCCTTGAGCGGAACGACCCTTAGAACCGCAAAACTCGTTTGCCTTCGGCATTGCTGTCGGGATAAGAATTTAGTAAGCATGCGAACGGAATTGTCGCAAGGACAGGGAGAGGCGGCATGGCCGAATACGACGCGCTCAAGATCGAAACCGCAAATCATGTTTGCGAAATCACCTTCACGCGTCCGGAGGTCCACAACCGGATCGACGAGACGCTGCACAAGGACCTGATCAAGGTCTTCGAGGAATTGCGCGACAGTGAGACGATCCGGTCGGTTGTGCTCGCTTCCACCGGAAAGACGTTCTCGGCAGGCGGCGATCTGAATGAAGTCTTCCTCATGCAGAAGGACTACCTCAAGCGCGCCCGCATGCAGGAACAGGGACGGCGCCTGTTCAACACGTTGATCGACGTACCGATCCCGATTGTCGTGGCGCTGCACGGCGACGCGCTGGGGCTGGGCGCCAATATCGTTCTGGGCTGCGACGCGATCGTGGCCTGCAAGAAGGCGCGGCTGGCCGATACGCATGTGGTGGCGGGAATGGTCGCAGGCGACAGCGGCTGCGTCGTCTGGCCCCAATCCGTGGGAATGATGTGGGCGAAGCGCCATCTTTTGACGGGCGACAAGATGAGCGCCGAGCAGGCTTATGCGCGCGGTCTCGTCACCGATCTGGTGGAGACGCCGGAAGAGGTGTTGCCTGCCGCACGCATCATTGCGCAGCGAATTGCAGCGTTGCCGCCGTTGGCCGTCCAGCTCACCAAGCGCTCGCTCAATCGCGTGATGCAGCAACGCGCCGGTGAGGTGTTCGAATATTCTCTGGCGCTGGAGCAGATCAGTCTCATGTCGGATGACATCCGTGAAGCCGTCAGCGCTTTCCTGGAAAAGCGTTCGCCGACTTATCAGGGTCGGTAAGGGTTCGCAGGGAGCCACGCTGGAACATTTCGGCGACTTGCGCGCCGGTTGCGTTGAGGCCGCCTAAAGAATGATGGCGAGGCCTCCCTGCGGCGCCAGGATTTCCATGTCGAGGCAGACGCGTTTCTCGCGAATGCGCAGTCCTTCGGCGCTTCGGGTGAGATCGTAGTAGGTGCGCCCCATATAGGAGACGATTTCGCGATTGCGGGCCCGGAACGTGATGAAATTGGCCGCGGCCCATACGCGCGCCTCGTCGGTGGTTTCGACGATCACATTGCTGACCGTATGCCGCGTGCGAGAATGGGGGTATTCGGCGTGGGCGCCCTTCTTCATCAGGCGCGCCACGCGCTGGCCGATACGCGTGCGGTCATCGGCGACGAGAAATAATACGAATTCCGGATCGGCATGTTCCGGATCATCGAGGCCGAGCGGCGCAATGAGGTAGCGGCCATCGTCGGCAAAGAGCTGCGCCCATTCTGGGAGGCGCCAGCGGTCGAGCAACTCCGCTTCGCGATAGAGAAAATCTTCGACGGTCGCGCGCAAATGGAGATCGGTCATGTCGTCACGCTTCAAGCGTTTCGGCGCCGCTCAGGATGCGGTCCCATTGCGTCCACCAGCCGCGCATCTGCGCTTCATCCATGAAATCGGCGCGCGCATGCAGCAGATCCTCGTCCGCGGCCATTCCTTTGGAGATGTCGCTCCAGGCCGGCGGCGCATGCAGATTGCCGCGCTGGCAAAGGTCGAACGCTTCGATGTCGTCGGGCGTGGCGAAGCCGGTGGGCCCCACGAAGGTGAGATAATTGTCCAGCCGCAATTTCCGGAAAAGAGGCTCTTCGCCGACCGGTCCCACGACCCAGATATCGACTGCCATGCGATTCTGCGATTTGGGGTATACGGTGCGGACAGAGATGCCGAGATTGTCGTTGACCACGAGATTGGGGAAAACGATCAGGTTGCGTTGTCGTTCGGCCATCCGGTCGGCGCGTTCCTGGCCGAATGTTTCGACAAGGTTGCGCTTGATGGCTTCGATCTTGGGCTTCGCCTCTTCTCCGAAGGGCGGAATCCACTGCGCGATGGGACGCCCCGTCTTCAGGTTCAACTCGAAGACGCCGTGACCGTGGCCCAGGCCGCGGCCAAAACCGCTTTGCGTGGCCGCCATATTCTGGCTTGCAACGCGCTGATCCAGGAATTCGAAATAGGTCGCATGCAGGGACGGGCCGTGATAGGCATCATAGCTGTTCTCCATCAGCAATTTCCAATTGCCGGCCGCTTCGAGCGATACGCCGCCCGCGATGATCTCCATGCCGCTCGCCGACTGATCGGCAACCAGATCGAGATAGTCGGCAGCGTCGGCGAGATATTCCACAAGATCGATTGCCCTGGCGTTGTAGTTGACGAAATAAAGGTCGCGATAGGCCTCGAGGCGCGGGACATGCCTTAGATTGTAGGCGCCATCGGCGTTGAAATCGGTGGGATAACCGGTTTTCGCGCCTTGGTCGCGCAGACGCCCCCCCAGATCGTAGACCCAACCGTGATAGGGACAGGTGAACACACGTGTATTGCCGGCATGTTCGCGACAGACGGTCGAGCCGCGATGGGCGCAGGCGTTGAAATGCGCATGCACCGTTCCGCTGGCGTCGCGACTGAAAATGATGTCGTAACCGCCGACGGACCTTGTGACGAAATCACCCGCCTGCGGGATTTCGGACGCGTGGCCAAGATAAAGCCAGCATCTGTTGAAGATGATCGCGCGTTCGCGGCGAAACACATCCTCATCGGTATAGGCCCGCCGATCGACACGAAAGCGAAGTCGTTTGCGGTCGACATCGACCATGCCGGTGTGCAGCTCGGAAGACATGCTGGGAGCGTTCATCTGGCGCCTCGCGGTTACTTGGGACGTACGCCGCCGAAATCCGGCGAACGGCTGGCGTACCAAAAATAGATCGGAGCGGGCAGCAAGCGGGCGAGCTTGAATTTCCGCACGAAATGCTTCGGGATCATGATCTCGAACCGGTCCGTCTTCAGCCCTTTCACCGCCTCGTCGGCCGCGTCCTCGGCGGCCATGATATGCGGTAGCGGGAAGGGTGCTTTCTCGGTCATGCGTGTCCTGATATAGCCGGGCACGATGATCTGGACTTTGATACCTTTGCCTCGGCCCTGAAGGCGCAGAGTTTCGCACATGGCGAGCAGCGCCGCCTTGCTGGCGCCATAGGCGGTGGTGCGGCAAAGCCCGCGATATTGTGCAAGCGACGAGACAACGGCGATGTGGCCGCGCCTGCGTTGCAGGAAACGCGGAATGACGGCTTCGAGCACATTGACGACGCCGCCGACATTCAGGCGCATCGTCTCCATCGTCTTTTCGGCGGAGAATTGCTCGAGCGCGAACGGGATATAGGCGCCCGCTGAGAGAAGAACGAGATCGATCGGTCCGACCTGGCTTTCTATCGCAATGGCGAGATCGGCCATCCGTTCGCGATCCGTCACGTCGCCGGGAAAAGCGCGGATCGCGCCTTTGGCGACAGGCTCGGCCACGAGGCTTTCAAGGTCTGTTTGCGAACGGGATGTCGCGGCAACCTTATATCCCTCCGCCACGAGGCGCATGGCGATAGCCCGTCCAAAGCCGGAACCCGCGCCCGTCACCCAAGCGACCTGGCCGTCGTCCACTTTGCCTCCCTACCATTGTTGTCTTTGATTGTGCCTAACATGTGATAGGCTACCGTTCAACAACAAACTTGTACGCACAAGTAAAGTAAGCAAGATTACCAATTAGGCGGCACCGTCGCGCGTACGGTAGCCGGCCGTATGCGCGGGAGGTTGTAATGAACATTCAAGCCGGAAACCTGGACGTGAATTTCGCCGATGCGGCGATATTGGGCGACGGGTTACTTGAACGGCTGGATGCGTTGCGCGAAACGAGCCCCATCTATTGGAGCGAAACCAACCAGTGCTGGGTGATAACCGGCCACCGGGAAGTGGTCGAAGGGTTTCGCGGCGACCTGCCGCTTTCGAATGTCAGACTTCATCATGCGTTCGAGGCGGTGCCGGAAGCGGAACGCAAGGACCGCATCCCCTATCTGATGGAATCACTGCCGCAATGGCTGATCGATATGGACCCGCCCAATCAGCCGCGTCTTCGGCGTTTGATGATGAAAGCGTTCAGCCGGAAGGTCGCGGAAGATCTGCGGCCCGTCGCGCGTCAGATCATCAAGGAAGCGTTGGACGATGCGGGGCGGCAAGACACGGTCGAGTTCGTCGGCACGGTCGCACGCCGGATACCTTCGCGCATGATCTTGCGGCTGATGGGGCTTTCGGACGATCTGCTGGAACCGATGCGCCGCTGGACCGACACGATCAACGCCGCGCTGGGTGGATTTGCCCCGCCGATCGCGTTGCTCGAACAGGCAGAGACGACGATGCACGAGATGCGCCGTCATTTTCTTCCCGAAATCGAAAAGCGCCGGCGCGAGCCGAACGAAGATTTCATCTCGGCGCTGGTGACTGCGCGCGACCAGGGCGATCAATTGTCGGAGGAAGAGCTGCTCGGCATCTGCTATCTGACGCTGTTGGCGGGAAACGATTCGACCGGCAGCACGATCACGCTGGGAACGCTCGCCTTGTCGCGGCACAGGGAGGTTTGTGATTATATTCGCGAGCATCCGGAAGACATTTTGAATGTCGTGATGGAGCTGCAACGCTATGTGGCGATGTCGGCCACGCAGCAAAGGGAAGTGGCGCGCGATTTCGCCTGGCACGGCCATGAGTTGAAGAAAGGGCAATATGTGCTCCTGATGATCGCCGGCGCGAACCGCGATCCCCGCGCGTTTCCCGAACCGCTCAGATTGGACCCCGCGAGGCAGCAAGACGCCAATATGACGTTTGCGCCCGGTCTGCATTTCTGCATCGGGCATCTGTTGGCGAAAATGCAGTTGACGGAATTCTTTCCCGAATTGCTGCGACGCTTCGATGTGGAGGTGCTCGACGAAAAGCTCGATTTTCACCCCAGTATCGCATTTCGTGGTTTGAACACGCTGAACGTTCGGCTGCATCCGTACGGGTGATCCGGCGGGCTCGTTCCGACGCTCAAGCGCCAGCGAACCGCGCGGACGCATTTCAAGGAACACGGACGGTCCGACAAGAAGCCTGCGTGGGGAGGAAAATGCCCGATGGCCCATACGAGTTGGGAAGACGAATTGCCCGTTCCCGAACTGCCCGACGATCCCACGTGGCGGGAAAATTTTTGCTTCGATGGCTACGATTCAAAGCGGAATATCGGTTTTTGGATTCACTGCGGACGGTGGTCGCTCGATCCGCGCATCTGGCGCGAGCAGGTTCTGCTTTACATCCCAGACGGAACCTATCTCGTCCATCGCGGTTGGGGATATCGCGAATCTCTCCAGGGGCCATCTGCGGCGCTTTTGGACCTCGTCTGCAGGAAACCTGGAGAATTGTGGCAATTGCGCTATCGCGGGCCGGCGCGGCGGACGACGACGGAAGAGCTGCATAGAGGTCCGCTACCAGAGGGACCGCAATTGCTGCTCGATCTCGACGTCGCGTTCGAAACGCAGGCGCCGATGTGGGACATGACGGGCGGGCTCAAGAACCAGGCCTGGGGCAAGTTCCACATCGAGCAGACCGGTCGTTTCCTCGGCCGTATTCAATACGAAGACAAATCCGTCCAGATGGATGGCCTGGGCTGGCACGATCATTCGCGCGGGCCCCGCGACATGAAGGAGATGGGGAGGCATTGCTGGATTCACGGCGATCTTTCGGGCGGCCGCTCTTTCGCGCTAACCTACATCGACAACGTGAAAGATGGCATGTTTGTCCGCGCGCTTGAAAAAGTCGTGATTTGGGAGGAAGGCAGGATCTTTGGAGCGAAATGCCCCAATCCGCCTTTTCTCGAGTCGAACGCGGAACCCGCGCCGACCTACAGGATGACACTGCAATATGAACGCGGCACAGTGAAAATCGACGCGCAGGCGCGCCGGAGTCTCCCGCATTCGACAAGCCGCTACATGGAATGTTTCGATGGCGTGACACCTGGCATCGCTCATATCGTGACCTATGAACAGGGTACCGTCTTTGCCGTCGACGGACAGCTTTTCGACGGCCATACCGAACGGTCGTTTCGGTTGTAGGCGCACCGGCGATGGTTGTCCCGGACGTAAAACAGAATCCCTCCGACGAATGGATCGAATCGCTGCGCGAACGGTTTCCCACCGAGCGCACGGTCGACGAAACGCTGACCCGGAAGATGAAGCACCGGTCCGGGCCGCGTCATCGGCCGCAAACTGTCGCAAGCGTCACAGAGAGGCTGACACGATTCCTTGCGCGACGCTTGCCGGGAGAATTCCTGGTTTCGGATATACGCTCCCTGGCGGGCGGCTCATCTAAAGAACAGTTTTCGTTTCGGTTGAATTGGCGCGACGAGAAGGGTGACGAACGCTCGGAAGCGCTCGTTTTGCGGATGCGGCCTTCGGAGTCGATCGTCGAGACGCACACATTGCGTGAGTATCAGGCGATGAAGGCGGTGCGCGAGGTCATGCCGGTCCCCGCCGTCCATTGGTGCGATCCCGAAGGCGAGGAGCTGGGCCAGCCGGCATTGATCGCGGGCTTTTGCAAGGGCATTACACGGCCGCCTTCGCAAGGCGCCTACACGCCGCGACAGGGATTCGGTGCGAAATATCGCGCTCTGCTCGGGCCGCAGTTTGTCCGTTATTTTGCCGAACTCGCGAAATTCGACTGGCGTCACAGCGATGTTTCCGCGTTCGACCCTCCCCGGGTTGGTTCGAACGATGGCGTGATCAAGGCTATCAATTGGTGGGAACGCGTCTGGGAAGAAGACAGCGTCGAAGCCCACCCATTGATGACGTTGGCCGCCCAATGGTTGCGCGATCATGCGCCACCGATAGATTACGTTTCCTTCGTGCACAGGGATTTCCGCGGCGGGAATTTCCTCTTTGATCCGGAGAACGGCCGCATCATGGCCATTCTCGACTGGGAACTCGTACATCTCGGTGACAGGCACGAAGATCTCGCATTTCTCTTCAGCCCCTTGTTTTCCGAGAAAGACGAAGAGGGCGTGGAGCTGGTGGGTGGTTTCTTTCCGCGAGACGTGTTCATTGGCGAATATGAACGTCTGTCCGGTCTGCCTGTCGATCCCGAACGGTTGGCCTATTACGACGTATTCAGCTGCTGGCGCGGCGCCATCAATGCGCTGGCGACGGCGCCCCGCATCATGATGGGCGAAAAAACGCATCAGGACATCCGTGTCGGTTGGATCATCAATTCAGCGCCGCTGATGCTGTCTGCCATGCACAACGCTCTCAAAAAAAGGTTATAGGCATGGTTCCGGATTTTGCACTCCGCATCCAATCCATGATCCGGTCGCTCCAGGACGTCGTGTTGCCGGCAATACCCGAGGATAGCAAGCTGGCGCTCGATCAGGCGAGGATCATTGTCGGCAATCTTCGAATCATGGCGGATCAGCACGACAAGACCTTTCGGTACGAATTCGTCGAATTGCGCGAATACGCCAGACTGGTCGAAGACCTTACTGCGACAGCGGACGGAGGCGACGCAACGCGCATGGCGATTGAGCGCGCGAAGACATCGTTGGCCGCGGTCGCGCCGGCCTTGGAAACTCCCATCCCCAATCAGGCCGAGCTTTTGGCTTTCGTAAAATCGCTGAAATCTTCCGCGGACGCACTGGTGCGCGCCGCGCATGAAGACGGAGCGCTTTCGTTTCGCCAGGCGGCTGTGTCTCTCGTCATGCATCAATCGCGAGGCCAGATTGCACGTGAGCGCAGCTGGTTTCGAGCAGCCGGTTTCGAGCTCGAACCGGAGAAACTTCCCTCGCTGGATGAAATGTTGCGCTAGCCAGAGGAAGCTATGAACTTCGATTTCTCCGAAGACGAAAAGGCCCTGAGAAGCGCATTGCGGCGTGTGCTCGCGGATCAATGCGGGATCAAGACCGTTCGCCTCGCGCTCAACGGGGATTCGCTTCCCGGTCTGGAACTTTGGGAGACGCTGGGCCGGTTCGGTTGGCTTTCGGCGTCTCTGCCGGAAGCCTATGGCGGCCAGGGATTGGGTTATGCAGCCCTATGTGGGATCGCGGAGGAGTTGGGCCACGCGTTGGCGCCTGTTCCCCTCTCGTCATTTTTTCTGGTGAGCGAAGCATTGCTGCTTGCGGGCTCGGAGGGCCAAAAACGGACGTACCTTCCCGGACTTGCGCGTGGAGAAACGAGCGCCGCCGCCGCGTTCGCGGAGACCTTGGGTCCGCTTGCAGCAGCGAATGTGAGCACGGTTTACGAAGACGGCCGGTTGAGCGGAACAAAGATCGCGGTTGTCGATGGGTTCGATGCTGATCTTGCGTTGGTCCCCGCACGGGAAGAGGGGCAGGTTCATCTTTTCCTGGCGGATTTGCAGGACGATAGAGTTGCGCGCGAAACGCAGTCGAGCATCGATCCGACACGGCCGTTGGCGCTGCTGCGGTTCATGGGCGCAACAGCGGAACCTTTGGGAGGCGATCGGCGTGCGGATTGGATTGTGCTCGAACGATTGCTCGATCGGGCTGCGGTTCTGACCGCATTCGAGCAATTGGGGGGCGCAGCCGCGGCGCTCTCCATGGCGCGCGATTACGCGCTGAACCGGCATGCCTTTGGTCGGCCGATCGGCGGCTTCCAGGCGATCAAACATAAGCTGGCGGATGTTTATATCGCTAATGAGTTGGCGCGCTCGAACGCATATTACGCTGCCTGGGCGCTCGCCACCGACGCCGCGGAATTGCCGCTGGCGGCGGCCACGGCGAGAGTCTGCGCGACGGAAGCGTTCGAACGCGCCGCGCGAGAACTGATCCAGACGCACGGCGCCGCCGCCATAACTTGGGACCACGATTGCCAGTTTTATTACCGTCGCTCGCGCCATCTGGCGCTTGCGCTGGGCGCACCGGCGCAGTGGCGCAAACGCCTTGTGTCGGAACTTTCTGTCGCCCATTCCGCGTAAGGCTGGGAGAAACCGAGATGGATTTCGAAGATTCGCCTGAGGAAGCCGCATTCCGCGCTGAAGTGCGCGCTTGGCTTGCCGCGACCGTGCTGTCTTTCGCTTCGCGTCCCGATGCCGGTGAGGCCGAAAGGGTTCGCGTGGCGCGAGCGTGGATGGCCGAGAAAGCCAAAGCTGGCTATGTGGGCTTCACGTTGCCGGTGTCGCTCGGCGGTCGCGGTGGCAGTGCGATCGAAGAAGTCATTTTCATGGAGGAGCAGGCGCGGGTTGCGGCGCCGCATATCGAAACCTTCAATCTTGGACCAGGAACGGCAATCCCCACGCTTATGAAACATGCGCACCCGGAGCATGTCGCGCTGTTGGCGGCCCCCACGCTTCGCGGGGAAATCGTCTGGTGTCAGCTTTTCTCGGAACCCGGCGCAGGTTCCGATGTAGCTGCCATTCGCACCCGCGCGATACGCGAGGGTGATGAGTGGGTGGTCAATGGGCAAAAAGTCTGGACATCGGGGGCGCATGTCGCCGATTGGGGCTTGCTGCTCACGCGCAGCGATCCGGCCGTGCCCAAGCACCGGGGCCTGACATTTTTCATTTTCGACATGAAAAGTCCGGGCGTGAGTGTTCGACCTCTCAAGCAGATGTCCGGCCGAGCGGAATTCAATGAAGTGTTTTTCACCGATCTGCGCATTCCGGATCATCAGCGCCTCGGCGAAGTGAATGGCGGCTGGCAGGTTGTGCTGACGACGCTGTCGAACGAGCGCCTGGCGTTGATCGGCGACCGCACGGTGGGCCGCAATCTTGTCGCGCCGCTCATCAGGCTCGCCGCACGCATTCCCACGCCGGATGGCGGTTCGCTCCTTGACGACTCCGCATTTTGTGATCGTCTGGCAAGTTATTATGCGACCGTTGCAGGTGTGGACCACATCCGGAAGCGGATCTTCACAACGCTGTCCAGAGGCGTACCGCCCGGTGCGGAAGCGACCATAGGGAAAATGACCCTGGCGCGCGCGCTGCAGGAAATGGCGGCGTTTGGCATGGATATCGCGGGAACGGCGGGGCAGATCCTGGATGAATCCGCGGATCCTGATCTTGCGGAAATTCACGATTGTTTCCTTACAGCGCCCGGCTACCGGATGGGCGGCGGCACGGAGGAAATCGGAAAGAACATTATCGCGGAGCGGGTTCTGGGCCTGCCGCAGGATATTCGTGTCGACAAGCAGGTTCCCTTCAACAGAGCCGTCGCGCACGAATGAATTTGTTGTTGGCAAACGGGTTCGATACGGAGGACGACATGAGCGGTGTTCTGGCGGGCCGGAAAGCCTTGGTGACAGGCGCGGGCCGAGGTATTGGCGAAGCGATTGCATTGGCGTTTGCGAGGGAAGGCGCGGATGTCGTGCTGGTGTCCCGGACGATCGGCCAGCTGAACGAAGTGAAAGAAAAGATTGAGGCGCTGGGCCGGCGGGCGGTCGCGATTCCCACCGATATGGGCGACCATGTGGGAGTTCTCGACCTCGCGGACAAAGCTCTCGACGCTTTGGGAGGAATGGACATCGTCGTCAGCAACGCGGCTTTCGGCGGGGGCCTCGTGCATATGCTGGACATATCGCCCGAGCAATGGCGTCACACGCAGGCGGCCAATGTCGAGGGTCCGCTTCTTCTCCTAAAGGAACTAGCCCCACATTTTTTCGAAAAAGGCTCTGGAAATATCATCTTCGTGTCCAGCATACGCGGCACGAACGGCGCGCCCGGCACCGGCGCCTATGGCGCCTCGAAAGCCGCTCTCAACAGCGTCACCAAGACACTCGCCTGCGAGTGGGGACCCATGGGTGTGCGGGTGAATGCGATCTGCCCGGGACCGGTGGATACGCAGATGATCGCGGAGGCGTTCACGGGCAACAGGAAATTATACGATTATTTCGGCAAGCTCGCGCCGTTGAAACGTTGGACGCAAGCCGAAGATTGTGCCGGACCGGCCGTCTTTCTTGCCAGCGACGCGGCGCGCGCAATTACCGGTCATTTGCTGATTGTCGATGGCGGGTTGACGGCGATCCTGCAGGACGCATTTCCGCCGCCGGCTGACCTCTAACCGCGCGACAGGGAATATTCTACCTCTTCCGCGGCTTGCCCTGCAGCTTTGTCGAGGCTGCCGTTTCCGGGTTTTTCGCGAAGACCCAATAGAGAGGATCGTCGGGATAACGTTCACCGCGCGTTTTCAGGTTTGCCAGAATGCCCGTGCCCCAGGCGGCGGTGGAAGGCGCGCGCATGTACCAATCGCAGGTGAGCGTACGCTTCCTGATGCGCCATTCGTTCTCCCGTTTCTCGAACAGATCCAGATAGCGCCCTCCCATCACGAAATCTTCCCGCCCGAGCTGCCCGGGCATGTCGTGGTAGCCGATATAATAGGTCTCGCTTCGCGCCAGCGCGGGCGAATCGAATTCGATCAGGATATTCAGCAGCATATGCGACGTGCGCATGTCCTGCGTGAAGGCGAAGCTGTAATCGATGAAACCGGCGACGTCGCCGACATAGGTGATGTGATTGTCTTCGGCATCCAGCCAGTAGATCGATTCGAGCAGCTTGCGATCATGACGGTCGATCCCGCGGCTGTACCGCATCAGCGCGTCGTGGATTGCCTGCCTATCGAGCAATTCCTGTATCGCCGGATCGCGCGACGGTGTTTTCCCTGCCATGACGCCTCGCTTTGAAAATCAGCTGTCCAAAAAGCGGCCCGCCATGTGCCCTTCGCGGATCGCGACGAGCAGATCGCGCGGCGAATGCGCGTCGCCGGCGACCTTGAGTGTGAAGCCGTGGTCCGCGCGCTGGCCGCCGCCCAGTTCGCGATAGAGGCCGATCTGCGATTCATTGTGGGTGACCAGCACGACCGTATCGGCCGGCACGCGTTGCGTTTGCTCTCCTTCGAGATATCCGATTTCGCAATCGGCGCGACCGATCTCGATCAGGCGCGACCGGACGGCGACTGTAAAATCGCCTTTCCTCAAGCGATGCAGGGCGGGTTCCATGCGCATCGCGACATCCATTGGGGGCGTCATGGAAGAGAGCCGGGTTACGAAAGTCACTTCGAGGCCGGAGGCAATCAGATGCTCCGCCACCGCGATCGCTTCGTAGTGTCCGACATCGTCGAGCACGAGCGCCGAACGCCCGAGTTTTTCGCGGGGCACATCAAAAATTTCATGCGACGAATACACATGAGGCTGTCCGATACCTCTGGCCGGAAATGCGGGCGCGTGGGCCTGGACGCCGTCCATGCGCGGCAGTGATCCCGTCGCGACAATGACGGCATTGGGTTTTTCTGCGAGGACGTCGGCCGACTCAGCGAAGGTCGAAAGCCTTACGCTCACGCCGAGCCGATAGATCTCCTGCTCAAGCCAATAGGCGATGTCGGCGATGCCTTGCAGCTTTGGCGCGCGTTTGGCGATGTTGAGGGCGCCGCCAAGGCGTGGTTGCGCTTCGAACAGGACAACGTTGTGACCACAGAGCGCAGCGAGCCGCGCCGCCTCCATGCCGCCGGGTCCACCACCCACGACAACTACCTTTTTGGGCTTTGCCGTCTTCGCAATCAGATCTTCGCTCAATGTTCGTTCGTAGCCGACTGCGGGGTTCACCGTGCACAATATCCGCTGCGCAGCGGTCAGAATGCCGCCGACGCAACCCTGATTGCACCCGATGCAGGGCCGCACCTCATGTGCGCGCCCCGCGAGAGTTTTGCCGACGAGATCGGCATCGGCGATCATCGCCCGCACGATGCCGACCATGTCGGCCACGCCTTCGCGGATCGCCTGGTCGGCCTCTTCTAGCGTGCGGTAGCGACCCGCGATCATTCTGGGAACATCGGCCGCCGCGGCGATCGGGCCGCTGGACGGCAGCATGGCGCCGACCGGCGTTTCCAGCGTGGGCAGCATCGACGGAGCGTCGTGATAGCTCCCCATGGAGGCGTTGACGAAGTCGATCTTCCTTCCAGCACAGAGCCGGCGAACGATCTCCGCGCATTCCTCAACCGTGAGACCGCCCGGAACGTGCTGATCGGAGATGCGGATGCCAACAGGAAACGCGGCGCCTACTGTCTGACGCACGGCGGCGATGATTTCATTGCCGAAGCGCATGCGATTTTCGAGATTGCCGCCATACTCGTCTTGGCGCTTGTTGGTCATCGGCGAGTAAAATTGGTGCGCAAGATAGCCGTGGCCGAAATGGAGTTCGACGCCGTCGAGCCCGCCTTCCTGCGCGCGCAAGGCAGAAGCGGCGAAGGCCGCAACGATCTCGGCGATCTGGTCGCGTGTCATTTCTATGGGCACATGCCCCCATGGACTGGGAACGGTCGAGGCCGACCAGGAAGGCCCGCCGTCCAGTGGCGGCCAGTGCTGGCCGCCATGCCATAGCTGCGTGAACAGGGTCATGCCGTGGCGATGGGCGGCGTCGGCGATTTTTTTGAACCCGGGGATGATGTCGTCGTTCCATGCGACGAGCGTCGCATTGAAGCTAGAAGGATGCACGCAGGCCACTTCGAGTGTGCTCAAGCCCACGCCCGAACGTGCCCGCGCTTCGTGATAGGCGATCAGATCGTCGTTGACGGCGCCTTTGCCGTAATAGGTGCCGTGACCTGTGCGTAATATGCGATTCTTGATCTCGGTCCTGTTTATCGTGATCGGCCGCAGGATATGGGTCAGGGCCATTTGTTCACTCCGCGGCCAGAATGGTCGGTTCCGTGTTTCGCGGATGGAGGCGGAGGTTGAGCGTCTCCACGCCGCGGAAAGAGAGGCTGAGTCCGAAATCGAGCCGTTTGTCGAGCAGTTCGGGTTCGAAGCGTCGTAGGAGCTCGGGGAAAAACTCACCCAGCTGCATCTTGGCGAGCAGATGGCCGATGCAATGATGCATGCCGGGCGCAAAGGTCATGTTCGCTTCCTGCGGCCGCATCACGTCGAGCCTTTCGGGATCGCTGAAAACGTCGGGATCGCGATTGGCGCCGGCGATCATCAAGAAGACGAACTGGCCCTTCTTCATCCGATGACCGTGCCAGACGAAATCCTCGCTGATGATCCGCGGCATCATCGTGGACATAGCGATGTGTCGCATGATCTCCATGACGGCTTCCGGCGTCTTGTCGGGATTGTTACGAATGAATTCGCAAGCCTCGGGATGCTGCGCGAGTGCGGCTGTGCCCAGAGCCATCGTGTTCGCTGTGGTGTCGTGACCCGCGATCAGCGCGACATGGCAGATGCCGAGCATTTCCTCTTCCGAAAGCTTGTCGCCTTCGTCATGCGCGGTCACGAGTGCGGAGAGAAAGTCATCCGTCGGAGCAATTCGCCGCTTTTCGATCTCTGGCAAAAAATGACCGCGCATCTCGATCAGCACGCGTTCGCCTTCCTCGACGATCTCCGCTGGCATGTTCACGCCGCCCAGCGCGGCGTTGAGCGCGATCGACCAATGATGCAGTCTGGGAAGAAGGTCTTCGGAAAGCCCCATCATGCGCAAGATCACGCGCGCCGGAATCTTGCGGGCGACCATGTTCACGAATTCGACCCCACCCTTCGCGCCAGCTTCGTCCAAGGCCTCGGCGATGAAACGCCGCGCATGCGGACGGACGGTCTCCACGACCTGACGGCTGAATGCCTTCATCACCAGCCGGCGCAGACGGGGCTGTCCCGGCGGATCCATGTTGATAATCCATTGCGGCGTGGACCACATCAGATAGGGAATTCGTTTTTCCCGTTCTGCTTCGGGAATGGTGCCCACGACGAGATGGGGGAGGCGGACTGCCGAAAGCGGCAGGTCGCCTCGGAAACCCTCGGCAACCTGCCTGTGACCGGTGACGACCCAGATGCCGCCATTCTTCTCGCTGAAATAGATTGGGTCGGCCTCGCGCATGGCGTCCAGCTTCGAGAGCAATTCATTGCCCAGCAGGCCCGTCTCGGCGAAATTGATGTCGACGTTGGCCGTGTTCATGCTCGCTCTCCTCAATTCACAACAAATCCAGCCCGCCATCGACCGCGAGCGTCTGCCCGGTGACGAAGGCGGACGCATCGGCAGCAAGATAGACGACGGTTCCCACGATTTCGTCCGGCTGCGGGTTGCGATGCAGGCATTGCTGGGCGGCTGCGTCTTGCATGGCGACGTCGAAAAAATCGCCGGCCACCGCACGCGTGCTTTCATTCGCGATGCCGGTAGGCGAAAGCGTATTGACGCGTATATCGAACTCGCCGAGTTCGCGGGCCAAGGCGCGCGTGAGACCGATGACCGCG
>Ga0302324_100002937_pt1 | contig 38653 bp, 36 predicted proteins | sample Palsa_T0_1_FD_201949 | JGI IMG/M metagenome (GOLD analysis project Ga0302324, IMG submission 201949) | Peat permafrost microbial communities from Stordalen Mire near Abisko, Sweden - Palsa_T0_1 | ecosystem: Environmental > Terrestrial > Soil > Palsa > Peat permafrost | place: Sweden: Abisko... | reverse complement strand
GGAAGCGAGAGCCTGGAATCGGCGGATGAATCGCGATCGCGTCAAAATCGCCTGGAAGTTCGATCGCCAGGCCGCCCGCCGCAAGTTTGGCTACAAAAGGAAATCTTTCACACGGTCAAAGACCTAGCTATAGCTAAGCGCTCAGCGAGTCGCCTGCAAGTGAGCCAGTTCCGTCTTCACGGAGGCGACGTGAGCGGCGCTCGGCGCCTCAGCTACATACGCTTGAAAATGCCTCGCGGCGCCCTCACGATCGTTCTTAAGCTTCAGAATCGTCCCCAGGGCGTATTCCAACTCGGGATACCGATGCTCCATATCCAGTTTCAAGCCTTCCGCGGCGCTCCTCTGGGCGGCATCGGTTCTCAGCAGATACAAGTTCCCAATGGCATTCACCTCATAGGCGTGCGGAAATGCCGTTGGGTTGAGGTCAATCGCTTTTTGAGAGTAATCGACTGTTCCCTCCCAGTCCGTTCGCGCCGCATCCAGCACGGCCATGCGAATCAAGGGAAGCGCGAACTTTCCGTCCGCCCGCGCCGATTCCGCAAATGATTTCCGCGCGCCCTCGCGATCCCCGCTGCTTTGCTGCAGGATGCCCAGGCTCAGCCAGGCCGAACTATAACCCGGGTCCGACGACACTGCCTTCTGAAAAGACTTGAGAGCATTCTTCCAATATTGCCGGGCAGCATCGTCCAGGCCTTGTTCGTACGCTTTTTTCCCGGCTTTGCCGACCTGCGCGCTGGTGGAGCTGGCCACACCGGTAGAATCGGAAGACGACGGTTGCAGCACGATGCGCCCCAACTTGGCGCCCGCGGTCAAATTCACTTTCGCCATTGGTTTCGTTTCCGAGCGGTAACCGTCCAGGAAGGCGCGCAACACACACATTTCAGGATCGGGTATGCCCTTCAACTCAGCCAGAACGATATCAAAGCGGCCCTTAGAATCGGGAATGGCGATGAGTCTTGGGACTCCGCCGCAGATCAAGTGGATCTCGATCAGATCTTCCGGGACGGAACCGTCGGCCCTGGCAACGAGGCCGTGCACAGGCTCCAGCGACGGTTTACCTGGATCGCCGATGGAATCCTTGCCGACCGGGGCGCCAGAGGGCGCGGTCATGCCTTGCGCGAACGCGTAAGTCGCACTGCTCGCAAGCAGCGCACTAAGGACGGCAAGCCTCCACTTACTCGTGAGATACAGACAGGACATTTTTACCCCCCTCCGACGATTCTTAGACGCCGATTCCGATATTGCAGTTACGCTGCGCGCACTTGCGGCACCCCTCGGGGAACGGCGCTTGGGGTATCGCCAGTGGCGGCGGGCGCTGGGCCGCGCCCTCGGAGCACCGCCACGGCCGCAAGAAAACTCCCCTCGCCGTTCCCCACAGCGCTCACGCGGTCTGTTCACCCTTGAGCGTTGATATACTCGCAATATACGGCATTGCTTGGTACATTGAATAGAGCCATATTAATCGGATTTATTGGACCATTCGCCGGATGGTTAGAGTCAACGGATGCCCAAAGCCGTCAGCTCGCTGGATCTTACCCTGAACGAACGCCCGGCCCACGCAGCCCTGACGCGCTGGCTGCATGAAGAGCTGCGCCGCGCTATTCTGGACGGCCGCCTGCGGCCCGGAGCCCGCCTGCCCGCCACGCGCGATTTTGCGCGGCAGTATGGCGTGTCGCGCGGAACCGCGGTAACCGCCTTCGAGCAATTGCAGGCGGAAGGCTACTTGAGGGGCCGGGTGGGCGCCGGCACATTTGTCGACGAGCGCTTGCCCGAGCACTCCGCCAGCGCGGATGGTAGCGCAAAGAGGCCGCCGGCCGTGGCGCGGCGGCTCCCGGCGCCGTTGACCGGATTGACGCAATTCCATACGGCGCGCCCGTTCCGCTGCAATGAACCGGCCATCGCGGAATTTCCGGTGGATATTTGGGCGCGCATTGCCAGCCGGCGGCTGCGGCGAGTCTCCTCTTCACTCCTCGCTGGACGCGACACGCGCGGATATCGCCCATTGCGTGAAGCGCTGGCCGGCTACCTGGGCTCGTCGCGCGGCGTGAACTGTTCCGCCGGCCAGATCGTGATGGTGTCGGGCGTACAGCAAGCGCTCGACCTGCTGGCGCGCCTTCTGCTGAAACCCGGCGAGGCCGTCTGGATGGAAGATCCCGGGTATTTCGGCGCCACTACCGCTTTCCGCAATGCGGGAGCGCGCGTAGTTCCCGTGCCGGTGGACACAAACGGCCTCTCCGTGTCGCAGGGCCAGCGCGCATGCCGCGCTGCGAAGGGAGCTTATCTGACTCCGGCGCACCAGTTCCCGTTAGGAGTGACTATGCCGCTGGAGCGGCGGCTGGCCATTCTTGCGTGTGCGCGGGAAGCCGGGGCTTTTCTGATCGAGGACGACTACGACAGCGAATACCGATTCGAAGGACGGCCGGCTTCCGCGCTGCAGGGGCTGGACAAGAGCGGTAGCGTAATCCTGGTGGGCAGCTTCAACAAGCTGTTGTTTCCTGCATTGCGTCTGGGGTATATCGTGGCGCCCCCGGCCCTGGTCGATCCGCTGCTGGCTTTCCGCTTCGGAACGGATCAGCACGCGTCGGGCCTGGAACAGGCGATTCTCTGCGATTTCATCGTGGAGGGGCACTTGGGGCGTCATATCCGCCGGATGCGCGAACTGTATGCCGGCAGACTGGCGGCCCTACAGGATGGCGGACGGAAATATCTGGCGGGCCTGCTCGAAATTTCGCGCATCCAGGCGGGCCTCTACACCGCCGGGTTTCTGCGCAACGGCATGACGTCGCGCGAAGCCGAGGAGGCCGCGGCAGCGCATAAGATCGAGACCATGGGGATCGACCGCTTCGCGCTGCGGCGCACGAACGTACACGGCCTGGTGCTGGGCTTCGGCGCATTCGACGAGAGCCGGATCCGGCGCGGCATTACTGGACTGGCGGCTGCGCTGGAACGCGGCGCCAATCACTGAGCCGCGGCAGCGCGAGTTACCGAACCGCCGGGCATGTATAATCAAGTCGTCCGACGCATACTTACGGCATGTCCCGCAGCAAGCACACCGATCCGCCCGCCATGCGCGCCGCACGCCGTCTGCGCGCGCCGGGGGAAGATCGCGGCGCCGGCAGCTCGAACCAGGTCGAGCCAAGGGTCGTTGTTCAGCAACCCCGCCCTGGATTCCATCATCCGGCAGGCAAGCCGGAGATTCTAGCGATGTTGCGCTCGGTTGGTCCGCTGGCGCTCTATGGCGTTCGTGCAATCGAACTCGTCCGCGGCCGTGCTGCACGCGCCGGAGCGGCGCCGGCCTTCGGCAGCTATCGCGTACCCGGAAGAATCGTGCTCTACGAACAGCCATTGCCGCCATGGCGTCTTCCCGGATCGCTCCCGCCAGCGGCAGCGCGCCGTCTGGAAGATGCGGGAGCTATCCTGACGCCTCTGCGGGATGCCGGCGCAACCCTGGTCGATTGGCCCGATGGTTCTCTGCGGCGCTTCATGTTGGAGGAGGTGCTGCTGCACGAAGTCGGACATCATGTTTTGCAGCATCATACCGGCAAGCGGCCCGTCCGCATCGCGCGCACGCGCGATCACGAAGCGTTTGCAGCGGGGTTCGCGGAAAAGGAGCGGGCCGCTTTGCTGCAACGGAGCCGTGCGGACCGATGAACTCCAGCGTCACGCTGGTGGGGGATGCGATTGAGAATCCGGCCAATGCTCTCACCATGATCCACGCGGCGGCCATGTTCGGCGCTGCGTGCCGGTTTCGGGACACCAAGGGCCTGGCGGATTCGGTCCTGTTTGCGGGCGGAGGCTTGCCGGCGATCGCCGGCAGCGAGGTTCGCGCGCTGCATTCGCGCATTATTGCGTGCGACAACCTGCCGGGGGCCGGGGACGTCTACGGGTTCCACGCCGGGCCGGACTTTGCGCTGGTCGTGGGCAACGAACGCCGGGGCCTATCGCATGAGTTCGCCACGCTGGCGACGCACCGCGTGCAGGTGCCGATGCAATCGCGCCGCATTGACTGTCTGAATGTGGCGGCCGCGTCGGCGGTTGCCTTGTACTATCTTTGCGGCCCCAGATCGGGACCGATGGCTACCAGAAAAGATCCGGCAAGCTGCCGACCCGACCTGTTATTGAGCGAGCCGGCGGATCACTTCGAGCTGGGCAGCACGATCCGCTCGGCGGCGGGATTGGGCTGGCAACGGGTATTCGTCGAGGATCGGCACAAGGTTTGGTTTGGCTGCGGCCGTGCAGTTCGTTCCGAGGGCCGCGCGGCGGCCCGTCGTGGCAAGAACGAGATGCTGCTGATTCCTTGCCCGGCACAAGCATCGTACGCATACCCGCGCGTGACGGTCGTCACGCATCGCCGGATCGGAGCGCCGGTCGATCGGATGAATCTTGCGGGCGGCCCGAGCCATCTGGTCGTCATTCCCGATGAGAGCCGCGGTGAATTCGCTTGCGAGAATTGGGCGCGCCTGGGCCGCAAGATTGAGTTTGCGCATCTGCGGCTGCCCGCCGTCGAATTCCCTTATCACTACCGCCTGGTGGCTACGGTGGCGTTGGCGGAGATCTCACGGCAGGTAGGCCGCCGGCCGGCTATGAAAGCGCCGCGCGCGCTCCGGCCGCCCATATACGATCGTGCGCTGGAACAGTTGGCCGCGGTGGCGGGCGAAATCGTTCCCTTCGAGGATTTGATCGACTATTAACGGCTTCGCGCCGATCCGGCTGTGCTAGCGTGGAGACTTGTCTTCCGCCGTAATCACATCCGGAATAGGATTGCCGCTACTGGCCGCGTTGATCGGCATAGCCGGCGTGTTCATCGGGCTGTGGCTGTCGACCGCGGGGCGCCGCACACGGCTGGTGGTTCCGTTCAGCGCGGGTGTGCTGCTGGGTGTCGTCCTCTTCGGACTCTTGCCGGAACTGGTGGAGGAAATCGGCTGGCCGGTGACCGGAATTTTCTTCGCGGCCGGCTACGGCCTGCTCTATTGGATCAACCGGCACGTCGCTCCGGTGTGCCCGTCGTGCGCGCACGATCACGACCACCAGTCCTGCGGCAACGTGCTGCACGGATTCGCCGCGCCCATGATCGGCGCCAGCATGCTGCACAGCTTCTTCGATGGCTGGTCGATCTCGACGGCGCAATTTGCGTCGCACCACGGCATCCGCCTGGCCGTGGCTCTGGCAGTGGCCTTGCATAAAATCCCGGAGGGCATCGCGCTGGGGGCCATCGTGCGCGCATCGGTCTCGTCGCGCTCCACCGCCCTGTTTTGGAGCGTATTGGTGGAAGCCACCACGCTCGTGGGCGGCGTTCTGGGACTGGCCATCGCCCCGCGACTGGGCACCGCCTGGATTACCTATCCGCTGGCGCTGGCCGCAGGATGGTTGTTTTACCTGGGCGCGCACGCGGTACATGAAGAGTGGAAACGGCGCGGCCCGGTACCCGCATGCATGACCGCGCTGACGGGCGCGGCCGGCGCGGCGGCGTTGCAGCAGGGCGTGCAGGCCTGGTTCCGGTAGCGCACGCGCTCGCACGCGCCGTGTTCACACTCGTATGAACACCTCCGTCTGCTACGATAAAATTTCCCCTCGCGATGCCTCTGCGCTTCTACAACACGCTCACGCAGCAAACGGCCGAATTCGCCCCTCAGCGGGACAACACCGTACGCATGTATACGTGCGGCCCCACCGTCTACGATTACGCGCACATCGGCAACTTCCGCACCTTCACGTTCATGGATATCCTGCGGCGGTGGCTGCGCGCCAGCGGCTTCGGGATCGACCACGTCATGAACATCACGGACGTGGACGACAAGATCATCCGCAACGCCGTGGCGCGGAACCAGTCGCTCGATGAGTACACCGCGCATTACAAACAAGCCTTCCGCGAGGATTGCGCGCTGCTGCGTCTGCAGACGCCCGAGCACGTGGTGCCGGCCACCGAACACATTCACGAAATGGCGGAGGCCATCGCGCGCCTGACGGCGGGCGGCCACACTTACTCGAGCGATGGCTCCATCTACTTTCGCATTGCGACTTTTCCGGAATACGGCAAGCTGTCGCACAACGATTTCAGCGGCATCCGGGCGGGCGCGCGCGTGGATGTCGACGAGTACGAAAAAGCGGACGCGCGCGACTTCGCCTTGTGGAAGGCCCCCAAGGAGGGCGAAGTATTCTGGGACGAGAAAATCGGCCGCGGCCGGCCCGGCTGGCACATCGAATGCTCCGTGATGGCCATTGAGTATCTGGGTGAGACGCTGGATATTCACGCGGGTGGCGTGGACCTGATCTTCCCGCATCATGAAAACGAAATCGCGCAGTCGGAATCGCTCACCGGAAAGCCTTTCGCGCGCTTCTGGCTGCACGCCGAGTTTCTGATGGTGGAAGGCCAGAAGATGTCGAAGTCGCTGGGGAATTATTTCACGCTGCGCGACATACTGGGCCGCGGCTACGCGCCCGAAGCGGTGCGCTATCTGCTCGCTTCGGTGCCTTACCGCAAGACGCTCAACTTTACGTTCGATGGGCTGCAATCCGCCAAGACCGCCATCGAGCGGCTGCGCAATTTCAAGCTTCGCCTGGAAACCGGCGCGTTCGCGGAGGGCTTGAACCCGGCGCTGGCCGATCGCACGGCGGCCGCGCAGGCGCAATTTGCCGCCGCGATGGACGAAGATCTGAATACAGCGGAGGCGCTGGCGGCCGTGTTCGAGTACGTCAGAGACGTCAACATCGCCATGGATGCGGGCGATATGCGTGTGGAAAACCGCGCGCCCGCGCTGGAGTTGCTGGCGCGATTCGATGGCGTATTCGACGTGTTGCAACCCGCCGTCGAAAGCGGGCAGATAAGCGATGCGGAAGTGGAAGCGCGGATTCAGGCGCGCGACGATGCCAAGAAAGCTCGCAATTTCCCGCTTTCCGATCGAATCCGCCAAGAGTTGCTGGAACTGGGCATCATCCTGGAAGATACTAAGTCCGGGACGCGCTGGAAGAGGAAGTCATCGTGAAGATACAAACGAAGGCGGTGCATGCGGGCGACCGGAAGAAGGCTGGCGCGCACGTACCCGCCACCACTCCGATTTATACCGCCTCCACTTACTTCTACGAAAGCATGGAGGAGTTGGATCGCGTCTTCGGGCACGAAGAACCGGGTTACTGTTACTCGCGCTACGACAATCCGACGAACGCCGCGCTGGAAGAGCAGGCGGCCGCGCTCGAAGGCGGCCACGGCGCGCTGGCTTGCAGTTCCGGCATGGCGGCCATCCACATGGCGTTGCTCGCGGCGCTGGCCGACCGGCGCAAATCCGTGCTAGCCGCCAATGCGCTGTACGGCGCGACCGTAAGCTTGCTCATGAACGTGATGGAGCCGTCCGGAGTGAGCGTGCGCTTCGCCGATGTGTGGGACCTGGACGAATTCCGCAAGGCGATGGAAGAAATGCAGCCCGGCTGCGTGTTGGTGGAGACGATTTCGAATCCGCTGTTGCGCGTGGCGCCGCTCGACCGCATCGCCGAAATCGCGCGCGCGGCGGGCGTGGCGTTGATCGTGGATAATACTTTCGCCACGCCAGTGCTCGTGCGGCCGCTGGAGCTGGGCGCCCATTTCGCGGTACACAGCGCCACCAAATACCTGGCCGGCCACGGCGATGTATTGGGCGGAATCGTGGTCACGGATGCGGCGCATTATGAGGGTTTGCGGGCGCTGTCGCGCGCCGTCGGCCCGGTGCTCGGTCCTTTCGAAAGCTATCTGACGATGCGCGGCATCAAGACGCTGCCGCTGCGCATGGAGCGGCAGTGCGCGAATGCCTGCCGGGTGGCTTCGTGGCTGGCATCGCACGGCGCCATCGAGCGCGTGTATTTCCCGGCGGACCCGGCGCATCCGGACGCGGCCGATATCCGCCGCCTGCTGCCGCCCGGACTGTTCGGGGCCATCGTCAGCTTCGAATTGAAGGGCGCCGGCCGCGACGAGGTTTTCCGCTTCATGAATGCGCTGCGCATGATCGTGCGCGCCACGTCGTTGGGCGATGTGCACAGCATGATGCTGTATCCGGTGATGAGCTCGCATCGGGAGATATCGCCGCGGCACCGCGAGCGCATGGGCATCCGCGATAATCTGGTGCGGTTGTCGGTGGGCATCGAAGCGGTGGAAGATATTGTGGAGGATTTGGAGCAGGCGTTAGGGTGACGTTATTGCTCGAGGGGCGCGTCGTAGGCGGCCGCGGCGATCTCGCCTAGCACGTTTCCCACTTGATGCATGATTGTCTCGGGGTCGCCATCCGCCATGCCGAGATAGGCGGCGAAGGCCAATCGCCGGCCGTCTTTACGGTCGATGTATCCCGCAATTCCTTTGCCGGTGATCATCAGCGAATGGTGCAGCAGATCGGAGCCGCCGAGCGTCCCGGTCTTGGCGCGCACATGGCCGGCCGCGGGAGAATCGGTTTGAATATCCCACAGCGTTCCGTCTTTGCCCATCACCGGCAGCGCCCGCAGAAATGCCGGGAACGTGGCACCCTGGCGCGAGAGATACATCAAGTAATGCACCATAAAATCGGGCGTGAAGAACGCCTCCCCGCCCGCGCCGTCGCTCTGGCTGGCGCCGGAGACATCCAGTCCCGCCTTCCTCAGAAACCGATTCTCCAAATCGAAGCCGGCTTGTAGCGCGTCCTCATGGCTTTTCCCAAGCACTGCGCCGAGGATGTAAGGCGTCATGCTGGCATGCAGGTTCTGGCTGACTTTCAAGGTGACCTTGACTTCTTCGGTGAAAGGCGGCGAGATATGCTCCGCCACCTGATTCGCGGCCGTATAGAACGACTGCGCATGAGAGTCGGGAGCCGGTAGCGTCAGATCGGCGGTCGCGGAGACGCCCGCATCTTTCAGGGCTTCGACGAAGGCCGTTTGCGCGAAACGGCTCGGCTCGGGCACGCGATAGGTTCGCAGTAGCGACGACCCGGCCGGCACTGTTCCTTCCACCGTCACGGAGTAAGTGCCATCCGGCTTACGCTGGTCGCTGAACGAGATCCCGGCCGTTCGGTTACTCGGAGGACCGGTCTTGAGCCGATTTGCGATGCGCACATATGCGGTCGCGGGAGACAATATCAGTTGCGGCGTGGATCCCTCGGCTTTCGATGCGATGGTCACGTCGATCAGGTTGTCGTTCACGGCGATCGGCGAGATGACCAAGCCCGTGCCCAGTTCGCGTTCGCCTTCCGGAAACATACCGACATCCACCAGCACGTGTCCGGCTATTCTCTTGATGCCGGCCTTAGCCACTTGCGCCGCAAGCTCGCGGATCGCCGCCAGCGGATCGCCTGGAACCAGCTTGGCGCCGCCGGGCATCGAATCGTAGGCATGATCCTGGTTTTGGAAGGCGAGGGTTCCATCGGGCTGGATACGGTTCGACAGGTTCGGATCGCCGGCCGCGACCAGGATCAAGTCTCCGTTGAGGGTGCCACGCCGGTCGATCGCGCCGGTGCGGAAGACGCGCGTGTGAAACCGGTAGTCCGGCCCGAGGAGCGAGAGCGCCGTGCCCTCCGTCAGCAGCTTGGTGGTCGACGCCGCGACGAAGAACTGTTGCGCGTTTAAATGGTAAGCGGGCTTGTCCGCGTCGAGGGGCCAGAAGTCCATACCGAACCGGGCGTGCAGGTATTCCGGGCGGCTCATGATGGCGGCAATACGCTGTTCGAGGGACTGTGCGCAAGCGCCCGACAGCGCGACGGCGGCGATGGCAATAAATCGGAAGATGCGTTTCATTTGCAGCATGGAGAGCTTCCATTCTATACAATCGGAGAATGTCCGGATTATGGGTGGGTTTCTCGACGATGCTTCTCTTGGCCAGTCTTCGTATGGCGGGCGCGCAGCCCGCCGCCAGCCTGGTGCTGCTGAATGGCAAGATATGGACGGCGAACGAAACACAGCCGCGCGCGGAGGCGGTGGCGTGCCTGGGGAACCGCATCGTCGCGGTCGGATCGAACGGCGAGATCCGCAAGTGGATCGGGCCCGGCACCGAGGTGCTCGATCTGGGCGGCAAACTGGTGCTGCCGGGTTTCAACGATGCGCATGTGCATTTCTTCAGCGGCGGCGAGAATCTGGCCGGCGTGCAGTTGCGCGATGCGAAATCCGAGGACGAGTTCCGGGCGCGCATCGCGCAGTTCGCGGCCAAACAGCCCGCCGGCCGCTGGATTACAGGCGGCGATTGGGATCATGAGAACTGGACTCCCGCGCGCCTGCCCACGCGGCAGTCGATCGACGCAGTCACCGCCGGCCATCCGGTTTTCGTCAGCCGGCTGGACGGCCACATGGCGTTGGCCAACTCGCAAGCGCTGCAGCTCGCGGGCATCACGCGCGATACGCCGGATCCGCCCGGCGGGACTATCGTTCGCGACGCGGCAGGCGAGCCCACCGGCGTGCTGAAAGATGCGGCCATGGGCCCCGTGGTGCGCACGATCCCGGCGCCTTCGGAGGATCAGATCGCGGACGCGGTGCGCGCGGCGATGCGCTACGCCGCGGAGAATGGCGTCACCAGCGTGCAGGATATGTCGGCCGCGCCCGAGATTCTGCGCGTGTATCAAAAGCTGCTGGCGCGCGGCGAGCTGACCGTGCGCATCTCCGGTCACCAGCCGCTGGCCACATGGCAGCGCCTGGCGGCGGTCGGACTGCGCGCGGATTTTGGCGGCGAGAAGCTGCACATCGGCGCGCTGAAGGGATTTGCCGATGGCTCGCTCGGGTCGACCACCGCGCTCTTGTTCGAGCCTTACCTGGATGCGCCGAACACATCGGGACTGGCGAATAGCCAGATGATCCCGGAGAGCAAGATGCAGGGCCATATTTTGGATGCGGATCGCGCGGGCCTGCAGGTGGCGGTGCATGCGATCGGTGACAAGGCGAACCACATAATACTGGGAATGTACGAAGAGGCCGAGCGGCAGAACGGCGCGCGCGACCGGCGCTTTCGCATCGAGCACGCCCAACATCTGCGCATGGAGGATATCCCGCGCTTCGGCAAGCTGCACGTGATCGCCTCGATGCAGCCGTACCATTGCATCGACGACGGCCGCTGGGCGGAAAAGCGCATCGGCCCGGAGCGCGCGAAAGGCACTTACGCGTTCCGCGCGCTGCTGGATTCGGGCGCGGTGCTGGCCTTCGGGTCGGATTGGGACGTGGCACCCATGCAGCCGCTGATGGGAATCTATGCGGCGGCCACGCGCCGCACGCTGGATGGCAAGCACCCGGATGGCTGGGTCCCGGAGCAGAAGATCACAGTCGCCGAGGCCATTCGCGCTTATACCATGGGGTCGGCCTACGCCAGCTTCGATGAGAAGATCAAGGGGTCGATCGAACCCGGCAAGCTGGCGGATATGGTGGTCGTTTCGGACGACATCCTGAGCATCCCGGCGGTGGGGATCGAAAAGACGCGCGTGGAAACGACTGTGTTCGATGGCAAAGTAGTCTATCATCGATAAATGCCGGGTGATTGCCTGACGATTGAAGAATACGAGCGGTTGCCAGCAGTGCTCGCCCGCAATCATGAACTGATCGACGGAGCAGTGGTCGAAGAGTCTGGCAAGAGCCTGCAGCACAATCTGCTTCGGGGCCTTGTGATGGTGCTGCTGGCCCGGTACGCCAAAGAGCACAAACTTGGCATCGTCATATCCGGGCAGGCGTATGACTTCGATGGCAATGCACATGGCCCGGAGGTCAGCTTCTTCAGCGAGTCGAAGCGCCCACTGCTGAACATGAAGTTGCGGGTTCAACGGTTTGTGCCGGACTTGGCCATTGAGATCGTATCCGCCAACGATACGTTCGAAAAGCTGATTCAGAAGGCGCGACTTTATCGCGAGTGCGGCACGCAGGAAGTCTGGATCTTTTCCGTGGAAAACAGGCAGGCCTATCTGTACTCCGAGCGCCGGCGGACCATCCTGGATGAGAACGACGAGTTCCGCCCGGAAACCATCCCTGGATTCGCAATTCGTATTGGCGATTTGTTAGACCGGTACTAAGGCGACTGCAACCGGTCGAGAATACCTGCCGGAACATGTGCCCGCAAGGCCGGAAAGTCGTCCACGATGCGCTCGATGTCGAGCAGATCCTTCCTCCGCTTGCTCGGGCGCCGCGTCGGATCCTGCGCGGCCCAGATCTTGCCCTGCAGAATGTCCTCGATCGTAGCCACCGGCAAGTGTAGCCCAAGCACGCTGGCTGGACGCGCACGCTCGACGAACGAGAAATAACGCGGATCGGTCTGGATTTGTACCCTGAGCTTTGAAGCGGCGCCGCCAACATTGAGGCTGTGCGGGAAACGCTCAACTTTGAAGTGCGCGGTCAACAGGCGCGTTAGCGGTTCGAGTTGATCGACGGCCACCACCAGATCGAGGTCGAGGCTGACCAACGGGTCCACATAAGCGTTCACGCCCTGGCCGCCGATCACGCAATAACGAATATGGTTCTCGGTCAGCAGGGCTATGATCGCTTCCAGGAAGTTGGACTCGTCCACGATGATCGCTTTCCAAAAGGCCAGTTCTTGCATGCCCTTTTGATTGTATCCGGGAATACGCTCCCCGGCAAGCACCTAGAAAGGTGCTATGTTTCAAAAGAGGCTCTTCCATGCTTGACATCACTAAGGACATCCAATCCCTGACGACGTTTCGGCGACGGTCGGGGGATTTCATGAGGCAGCTCAGGAAAAGTAAGCGGCCCGTAGTGCTGACCGTAAAAGGCAAGGCTGCCGCCATCGTGCAGGATGCCGGGGCGTACCAGCGGCTCCTGGACATCGCCGCCCGCGCCGATGTCAATGAAGGGATCCGTCAGGGATCGGAGGAAGCGCGGCTCGGCAAAGGCCGTCCCGCAGAAGAGTTCTTCGCCGAGTTCGAATCCGCTCATGACATATCGGGTTAAGATCATGCCGCGCGCCGAGCGCGATCTCGCCGGCCTCTACCGGTGGATCGGCGCGCGGTCGTCCGATGCCGCCCGCAAATGGTATCGCGGGCTTCGAGAAGGTATTCGCAGCCTGCGGACGAGTCCTCAGCGATGCCCGGCTACGCCCGAAAACAAGGACTTGCGCCACTTACTGTACGGCCGCACACCGCACGCCTACCGCGTGATTTATCGCGTGGCGGAGAGCCGGAAAGAGGTGGAAGTCCTCCACATCTACTCCACCCCGTGGCTGCGCAGCAGCTCCACACCGCGCGGGTTGCCATGCTCTTCCGCCTTGCGGGCGTGTCGCCACGCCGCGGGGTAATCCGCGCGGACCGCGTAAATCTCGGTGAGCGCCACATGCGCGTCGGCGCAGGCGTCGTCCAGCCGCACGGCTTCGAGCAGCAGCGCCAGAGCTTCGTCCTGCTTCTGCTCGATACGATAGAGTTGCGCCAGGTTGTACCAGGGCCGCGGATTCCGCGGCTCGCACGCGATCCATTCCTTCTGTTCGCGAATGTGCGCGGCGGTTTCGCGATCCAGCGCGAAACCGATCACTTCCTTGCGCCAGAAGCTCACGGCTGCTCTCCGACCAGGATCAGGTGCACATCCATGACGTTGGTGCCGGTGGGGCCGGTCACCACCAAGTCGCCCAAGCCTTCGAAGTAGCGATATGAATCGTTGCGCGCCAGGAAATCCGGCGCGCGCGGATCGCGCGCAAGGGTGCGGCCGTCGGCGATGGCGCCTGCGGCATCGGTAGGGCCGTCGCTGCCATCCGTGCCGGCGCTCAGCACGATCGTGTTTTGCAGGCCGGAGATATCCATGGCCGCCGACAGCGCGAATTCCTGATTGCGTCCGCCCAACCCGCCGCCGCGTAGTGTGACGGTGGTCTCGCCGCCGGTGATGACGCAAGCCGGCGGCTTGAGCGGGCGCCCGGCACGCACGATCTCCTTGGCGATGGCGGCGTGCATGCGGGCGATCTCGCGCGTTTCGCCCTCGACGAAAGTGGAGAGTACCAGCGTGCGAAACCCGAATTGGCGGGCGCGCGCGGCGGCGGCGTCCACCGCGAGGCGGTTGTTGCCGATCACCACGCTGCGCACGCGCGTGAAAATTGCGTCGCCCTGCTTGGGAGTCTCGGGGAGCTGTCCACGGCCGCCGCGCTCCAGGCGTTCGCGAATGGAGGCGGGCGCGCGCCGGAAGATTTCGTACTTCTCCAGAATGGCGCGTGCGCCCGCGAACGTAGAGGCGTCCGGCGCGGTGGGGCCGGAGCCGATCGCGTCGAGGTCGTCGCCGATTACGTCGGAGAGCAACAGCGAGAGGACCCGCGCGGGATAGGCCAGGCGCGCCAGTTGGCCGCCTTTGATTTGGGAGATGTGTTTGCGGACCGCGTTGATCTCGTGAATTTCGGCGCCGCTGGCCAACAACAGTTTGGTGACTTCCTGTTTTTCGTCGAGCGTGATGGGATCGGCGGGCAGCGGCAGCAGCGCGGAGGCGCCGCCGGAGATCAGGCAGAGCACCAGGTCGTCCGGGCCGGCCCCGGCGGCGATTGCGGCGATGCGCCGGGCGCCTTCCACACCGCGCTGGTCGGGGACGGGATGGCCGCACTCATGCAGCTCAATGCGGCGCAACGGAGCGACGTGGCCATACTTAACGTTCAGCAGCCCGCGCGTGATGCGGCGGCCCAGCACCCGCTCGGCGGCGCGCGCCATGGCGGCTCCAGCCTTGCCTGCGCCAACCACATAGATATGGCGATAGCGCGCGAGATCCTCCCGCGCCAGCCGGCCCGCGACGCCTTCCGTGGGATTGGCGGCCCGCAGACCGGCCTTGAAAATGGCAAGCGCCTGGCGGCGAAGCTTTGCTTCGATCTTCATTTGAACAGCGGCAGCCGGAGCGCGGCCTCCACGGCGACGGCCGGATCGTCGCTCTCGATCAGAATGCGGTAATCGGCGCGCGCATAGGACTCGCGGCGCGCTTCGTAAAGCTGCGCGAAGCTCACGGGATCGCGCGCCAGCGGCCGGTGAGAAGCCGGCGCGACGCGCCGGCAAACGACCTCGAAAGGGCAATCCAGCCAAATGACGACGCCGTTGTTTTCGAGCAGCGCGTAGTTTTCGGGTGGGACGATCGCGCCGCCGCCCAGCGCCAAAACCGCCGGCCGTCCGCACTCGATGGCCCGCACCAGTCGGCGCATCGTCTCCCGCTCCACCCGCCGGAACTCCTGCTCGCCGCGCGTTTCGAAGATTTCGAGAATGCGCATGTCCGCCGCGGCTTCGATCTCTTCATCCAAATCGACAAAGCGCCAGCCGATCCGCTCGGCCAGCAGGCGGCCGATGGTGGTTTTGCCGGACCCCATGAATCCGGCCAGGTAGATGCCGGGCGTGCGTTTCAGTTTCAGGATCATACGTCGTGCAAGATGGCGGCGAGTTGCGCGTCGACCAAAGAAGGAAAAAGACGCTCGGCCAGCACGAACAGCCAGCCGGATCTGGGCGCCATGACGGTGCGCGCGCCGCGTTCCACACCGCGCGCGATGGCTTCGGCGCACTGCTCAGGCGTGATGGCGAATTGTTTCCGGCGCGCGATTCCAGGCGGCGGCTGGCCGCCGAGCGCGTGATCCTGGAACTTCGTTTTCACATAATTGGGACAAACCGTAATGGTGTGAATGCCGTCCTTCTTCAGCTCCATGCGCAGGCCGTCGGTGAGGGAACACAGCGCGTATTTGGAGGCGGAATAGAGCGTGAGCCACGGCAGCGTGACTCTCCCGGCGACGGACGAAACATTCACGATGACGCCGCTGGCGCGCGCGCGCATGTGCGGGGCCACGAGTTGCGTCAGGGCCAGCGGCGCGAAGAAATTCAACTCGAACAATCTGCGCGCATCGGCGAGGGGCGCGCTCCAGGCGGGATCGTAGAGGCCCATGCCCGCGTTGTTGATGAGGATGTCGATCGCGCCGAATCGATCCAGGGTGGCGTCGACGGCGGCTTGGCGGATTTCGGGCACGGTCAGATCGCCCGGTGTCACCAGCGCGTCGGGCCCGCCGGCGGCCCGCAGCTTCTCCGGCGAGCGCGCCATCAGCGAAAGCCGCGCGCCGCGCTTTCGGAATGCCACCGCGCAGGCCGCGCCGATACCTTCGGAAGCTCCGGTGATGAGGACCACTTTTCCGTCGATGCGCATTACACCCGCTCGCTCACGGGGCGCCCCTTGGACCGGCTCAGTATTGCCGGAACCGGCCTGAGACGCAATAATGGTAGCATGTCCACGCGGCTGCTCCCGCTGTTCCCCTTGCACGTAGTAGTCTTCCCGCGCACGCACTTGCCGCTGCATATTTTCGAGGACCGTTACAAGGAAATGGTTGGCAAGGCCGTACAGGAGAACTCCGAGTTCGGCATCGTGCTGGCCAAGGACGATGGCATCGTGAATGCCGGCTGCACGGTAATCGTGGAGAAGGTGCTGAAGAGCTACCCGGACGGGAAAATGGACATCCTCACTTGTGGGCGACGGCGCTTCGAAGTGGTCATGATCGACGAAGAGAAAGACTATCTGCGCGGGGAAGTGCAGTTCTTCGACGACGATGACACGGACGCGCCCACACCGCTCGAGGCGCAGCATGCGGCTTTGACGCAATACAAGAAACTGCTGGAAGCGCGCGTCATGCAGCCGCCCACGCCCGAGCCGGACCTGGACGACCCACAGCTCAGCTTTCAACTGGCACAAGGCTTGCCGGATCTGGATTTTCTGAATACGCTGATGCGCACGCGTTCGGAGGCGCAGCGTCTGCGGGAATTGAGCGAGTTCCTCGCGCAGTACGTCCCGCGGCAGCGGCATATATCCCGGGTGCGGCATGTAGCCCCTCAAAACGGATTCGGCGGCAAGCCGTCCGGAGTCTAAGAGCGCCCGCGGTTCCGAAATGATCCGCCAATACTTGATGATCGACGCCGACGACACGCTTTGGGAGAATAACATCTACTTCGAGCGGGCATTCGACGAGTTTGTGCATTATCTGGATCACTCGACGCTCAGTGCGCCGGAGATCCGCGATGTGCTGGATGAGATCGAGCTGGCCAATGCCAGGATTCACGGCTATGGCTCCTTGAACTTCGGGCGCAACCTGCGCCAATGCTACCAGCATCTGGCCGAACGGGATGTGCGCGAGGAAGATTTGCGGACGGTGATGTCGTTTGCGGAGCGGATTCTGGATTGCCCCATGGAAGTGATCGCGGGCGTGCCCGAGACCTTGGAGTATCTGGCGTCGCGCCACGATCTGACTCTGTTCACCAAAGGCCATCCGGACGAGCAGAAGCTAAAGATCGACCGCTCCGGCCTGGGGACTTACTTCACCCACACGGCCATAGTAAAGGAGAAGGACGTGGCCGCATACCGGACGCTGGTGGAGCAGCGCGGCATCGATCCCGGACGTGCGTGGATGGCGGGTAACAGCGCGAAGTCCGACATCAATCCGGCCTTGGAAGCGGGACTGAATGCGGTCTTCATCCCGCACGCTCATACGTGGACTCTGGAGCGGCAGGATATCAGGCCGGGGCAGGGGCGGTTGTTGATACTTGAGCGGTTTGCGGATTTGAGAGAACATTTCTGAGGAGGTAACATGGTCGTGCCAGCGGGTTGCTGGTGGAGGCTGCCGGCCGGCTTGCGCCCGAAGAACTGATTCGCGATTTCGGTACGGCGGACAAGAGCGTGCTAGGCACTCTGGTACAAGTGTTGGGGCGGACCGGGTGTGGCTGGCGCGGCTTAAAGGAGAGCCGGCGAATCGATTTCTGACGGATGCGGACTATCAGCTTGCGGTGCTCCAAGACGACTGGTTTCCTTGTCCCGGCCGCCCCACGGTGCAACCGAACTGCCAGTATTCAATAAGGGACTATCCGTACGATGACTAGGCCCAAAGCCGGTTGACGACCCGGATCAGGATGGCGGCGGTCACGATAAATATCGCCAGCAGAGCAAATGCGTAGTCTAACCGGCCATACAAGAAGTTGCCCACGGTGAACAATGCCGACCAGATCATGGCGCATCCGGTGCTCCAGCCCAGCAGCGAAAGGGGAATGTTCTCGTGCTGCGCCCAAGTGGCCGCTTCGGCCGGTGAGATGCCCGCCAACTCGCGAACGCGCCGCCAGCCGGGACCGAATGGATGCACTTTCTTGTAGAACGAGATGAGCACCGCCGGATCGGTCTGGGGGCCGAGATAAGCGGTGGCGATCCAGCAGACGGTTGTGAGGGCGACCGTAATCAACAATTGCTGGTATGTGCCGACATTCACTCCACTCCTGATCAAGATCAGAAATACTAACGAGATACCGAATGAGATGCACATCGCGACAATCTCACACCAGGCAGTCACACGCCACCAGAACCAGCGCATCAGATATAGAAGACCCGTACCGGCCCCGATTTGCAGGATGATGTTGAAGCTTTCCTTGGCGGTATCCAGAGCGAAGACCAGGGCGGACGAACATACGAAAAGCAGGACCGTCGCCAGCCTTCCCGCCAAGACATAATGTTTTTCGCTCCTGCCCAGATTGATGAAGCGTCGGTAAAAGTCATGTACCAGGTAGGACGCGCCCCAATTCAAATGCGTGAGGATGGTAGATGAGTTAGCCGCTATCAAGCCGCCCAGCATGAGTCCCATCCAGCCCACCGGGAGGAATCGCAGCATCGCCGGAAATGCGATATCGTGACCCATCAGACTGGGATTGAGATGCGGAAACGACCGTTGGATGTCGGATAGCTGCGGATAGACAATCAGGGACGCCAGCCCGACCAGAATCCATGGCCAGGGACGCAATACATAATGCGCGCAGTTGAAAAACAACGTTGCGCCCAGGGCGTCTTTCTCGGATTTGGAGGCCAACATACGCTGCGCGATGTAACTGCCTCCGCCCGGTTCCGCGCCGGGATACCACACGGCCCACCACTGCACGGCCAGCGGCATGATGAATATGGCGACCGCGAGATCCCAGTTATTGGTGAAGTCCGGGAGTATGTTGATGTAGTTCAAGCCTCCAGGCCCGCGCACGTGCGAGAGCTTCTCTACCAGTCCGTGCAAGCCGCCCACCTGCGGCAGCTCCACCGCAAAGTAAGCCGCGGCAATGACGGCGGTCATCTTGATGAAGAATTGAAGCATGTCGATGACCAGCACGCCCCATAGGCCCGTTTGGGCGGCGAATACGACGTTCAACAGGCCCACGGAGAGCAGCGTCTCCCACCGGTCGAAGCCGAACAGGACAGCGGCGATCTTGACGGCGGCGAGGTCCACGGTGGCCATGATCATGCAGTTGAAAAAGAAGCCCAGGTAGACGGCGCGGAAGCCGCGCACGGCGCTGGCGGCCTTGCCGGAATAGCGGATTTCATAGAATTCCAGGTCGGTGAGAACGCCGGAGCGCCGCCAGAGACGCGCATAGAAGAACACCGTGAGGACGCCAGTGAGGGTAAATGCCCACCACTGCCAATTGCCGGCGACCCCCTCGGTGCGCACGAAGTTAGCCACCAGGTTGGGCGTGTCACTGGAGAAGGTGGTGGCGACCATGGAGAGACCGGCCAGCCACCAGGGCACGGAGCGCCCGGACGCGAAGAACTCGGCGGTACTCTTGCCGGAGCGTTTGCGGAAAAAGAGCGCGGGAACGAAGCAGACGAGGACGGAAGCGGCGGCGATGATCCAGTCAAGCGTGTGGAGGTGCATTGATCTCCTTAATCGACTTGCAGCGCGCCGGGTCCGGGTTCGGCATGGATCAGATGCAGACGCTCGTCGAATTCCGGCAATTCCGCATAGTAACGCCGAATCAGTCCGCTGCGCACGGCGGGCAGGTCCGGCTTGCGGCAGAAGACCACGGCACAGCCGCCGAATCCGGCGCCGGTGAGGCGCGCGCCGAGTGCGCCGGAATCCATGGCCGCCGCGACCAGACGGTCGAGCGCGGCGCAGCTCACGCGTAGGCGGTCGCGCAAGCTGGCATGCGAGGCAACCAGTAGCGATCCGAACGCCGCCGCACCGTGCCGTTCCATCGCGGCCACTGCGGCGCGCACGCGCAAGGCTTCGCTCGCGACGTGCAGGAAGGCGGCCTGCTCGGCGGCGTTGATCAGCTTTTGCTCGGCCAATTCTTCCAGTTGCGCGAGCGTGCGCCCCTGGATGGCCAGACGGTACGACGGGAATCCCAGACGCTGCAGCGCGGTTGTGCCGGCCGCGCGGCAGGCGTTGTACTGCTGCCGCACCGCGCCGGATTTCTCCGCGACGGTGAGGCTGTGGGCCACCAGGAATGCCCAGTCCGGCGGAACCGGCACGGGCCGGACCGCGAGCGGGTCGAACTCGATGAGCGAAGCACAGCCCGCGCGCGAAGCGAGCGAAGCGGCGTGATCCATGCCGCCGCCACGCGTGCCCACGAATTGTTCGCCTTCCGGCAGAATCTCCATGAGTTCCTCGAAGGTGGGCGCGATGGCATTCGCGTGGAGCAGGCTCAGGGTGAACGCGACAATCAGCGCCGAGGATGAAGATAGCCCGGCGGCCGGCGGGAGGTCGGAAACGATGGCGGCGTCCACTCCGCGCCCCGCGCCCCATTTCCGGCCCACGGCGCAGGCCGCCGCGCGCAGGTAGTTTTCCCAATCGCCGCCGGCCACCGGCGCTAGGTCCGCGGTCCAGGCGAAATCGCGGACGCCATAGCCGCCGGCGCTGACCGCACGGATGCGGCGATCGGGTCTGGCGCGGAAGGCTACGCGAACCGAGCGGCGAATGGCGATCGGCATGACCGGCAGGCCGTGATAGTCGATGTGCTCGCCGATCAGGTTCACGCGGCCGGGCGCGGATATCAGCGCCGCTTCGGGGCCGGGCCCGCTTGGCCCGAAGGTTTCGGCTAGGAGCGCGCGCGGATCTGGCGGTGCGGTCATGGGGGTTTCGAGGCTTGGAATCAACATTGTTAGCATAGCTGTCACAGCCCGCGCCATGAGCCGGCAACCGCGCCTACGGGGTCTTTGAGGTTTGGATTGGATTGTGCACGATTATGCGGAATTGTGGGGAATTGTGCACGAAACGCGGGCCTGGGAGCCGCTACCAAAAACTGGCCAAACGAAACCATTGCCTGGAGACTGGAAGAAGATCTACTGTGGCTTGTTACAGTTACACGGTCACTGGCGCAGTTGAAATTGTCAAAGAGCGAGGCCGTTCCCGACAGAACACCTTGCGGCGAGTGCAGGGATCTTTGCCTGACATAAGCCTAGCACGAGGTTTCCTGAGAATGAGAGAGACCAGGTGTGCTCGTTGTTTGTTTTCAGTCGATTGGGAAGAATTGACCCTAGGTGATTCACGCCGCTTGACAGACTTTACCAGTTGGCGTATAGTGTTTTATATACACTGTGCAACAAACAGTATTAACGAATCTTTTTGAGAACCTTCGGCTGGAACTCCGAAGGGGCTGCCTCATTCTGGCCGTCCTCGCCCAACTCCGCGAGGAGCACTACGGCTATGCGTTGCGCAAGGCCCTCGCCGACCGCGGCATGGCCATCGACGAAAACACTCTCTATCCGCTGCTTCGGCGGTTGGAGAGCCAGGGTCTGCTGGTCAGCGAATGGCGCGAGGAGGAGAAGCGCAACAAGCGCTTCTACCGTCTCTCCGGCGACGGCCAACAAATCCTGGATCGCCTGTTGGAAGAGTGGCACAGCATCAATGCATCCCTCACACGGATCGTGGAAGGCCCGGTGATGGCCTGAAAGAGTCATGTTATGGAACTTCTGAGTCGTTACTTGCACGCAGTCAGATTCTGGTTGCCTAAGCCGCAACAGGAAGACATCATCGCGGAACTCGGCGAAGACCTACGCTCCCAAGTCGAGGAGCGGGAAGCCGCGATCGGCCGCCCGCTCGACGAGGATGGCGTGGCCGCCATTCTGAGGCAGCGCGGCCACCCCATGCTGGTGGCCGGCGGCTATCTGCCGCAGCGCTCCTTAATCGGTCCAGCGGTATTTCCGGCTTATCGGTTCGTTTTGAGACTGGTGATCGGCTGGATTCTTACGCCGGTCTTCGTCCTGGTGGTCGGCCCGGCGACTGTTCTCACCAGCCGCAATCCGTCCGCGGCGCTCATTTGGACCGCGTGGACGCTGGTAATGGCCGCGGTGTTTGCCTTCGGCGTCATCACGCTGGTGTTCGCGATCCTGGAGCGCTATCCGTTCGAGACCACGTTCCAGTGGAATCCCCGCCGGCTGCCGCGCGTGCCGCCGGCGAAAGCCGCCATAGGGCCTCGGCGCGTCTCCCGTTTCACGGGCATCGCCGAGGTGTTGGCGGGCATCTGTGCCAGTTTGATTTGGATCGACATCGCGCGGTTTCCGATGAGCCTCGAAGTCCACGGGGTCGACATCGCGGCGGCGCCCATCTGGCACAGCTTCTTCTGGCCCATCCTGTTGGTGACGCTGGCGCGCGCGGCTGCCGGTCTCATCACATGGCTGCGGCCATGGTGGATACGGGCGCGCTTGTGGACGATTCTTGCGGCCGACGCGGTCACGCTGGTATTGATCGGCGCGCTGGCCAGCATGGGACCGTGGGTGCTGGTGGCCGCACCCGGCCTACCGGCAGCCGGCGTGGCCAGCGCCAACCATTGGGCCAACGTCGGGGTGGGGATTTGCCTCAGCGTGGCCTGGATCGTCACGCTGGTGAACGCGGTGCGCGCGGCGCGGCGGCTGGTGAAGACCCGGTAGTGGGTCAAAATGTGCCGATTACCAATCGGCACGCAGGTTGCCAACCTGCCCCACAGGCGGTTCGCCGGTAGTCTGCCGCTCTTGGCCGAAAAGCGCGAACTTCGCGCTCCGCTTCGCGTACCTTTCGCCTGTTGGGAGATTCGGTAGTGGGGCAGGATGGTATTGGGCCGATTAACAATCGGCCCGCAGGATACCATCCTGCCCCACAGCCTTGTGGACGATTCTATGGATAACGAGTGCTTAGCGGAATTGCGAGGCGTGAGCAAACGCTTCGGGAAAATACGGGCGCTGGACGGGCTGGATCTGCAGGTGCAGCCGGGCGAACTGCTGGCCCTGCTGGGCCCCAACGGCGCGGGGAAAACCACGGCGATTTCGATCCCGCTGGGCCTTGCAGCGCCCGATAGCGGCGTGGCGCGCCTCTGCGACCGCCGCCAGATTGGGGTGATGATGCAGGAGGTGGCGCTCACCGACGAACTGCGGGTGCACGAACACATAGACCTGGTGGCCAGCTATTACCCTGCGCCGCTTACGGTGGCGGCCGCCATGGAAATGACGCATACCACGGCGATCGCGAATCGCCCATATGGAAAGCTCTCGGGAGGGCAGAAGCGGCAGGCGCAGTTCGCCATGGCGATCTGCGGCCGTCCCAAGCTGCTTTTCCTGGACGAGCCTACCGCGGGTCTGGATGTGCAAGCGCGCCAGACGCTGTGGGACACGCTCGGTGAATTGGTCCGCAGCGGGACCGCGGTGGTCCTGACGACGCATTATCTGGAAGAGGCGGAGGCGCTGGCCGATCATGTCGCGGTGCTGACCAAGGGCCGCTTGATCGCGTCCGGCACGGTAAGCGAGATACGCGCGGTGGTCGGTCGAAAACGTATCAGTTGCGTCAGCACGCTGGCAGCGGAGCAAATCGGAACCTGGCCGGGCGTAGACAGCGTGGACCGCGACCGGCGGCAGTTACACATCACCGCGCGCGATGCGGAAGACGTGGTGCGGCGCCTGCTCGCGGCCGACGGACAATTGCAGGAACTGGAGGTCCGCCGCGCGGGACTCGCCGAAGCATTTACGGAACTCACCCAGGAGGCCTGCTCATGAAACGCCGCGTGCTACACGCTTATTTGACGGAAGCCAAATACGAATCCTTGCGCATGTTGCGCGCGCCCTCGTTCGCCGTGCCGTTCCTACTGATCCCCGTGATGGTGTATCTGCTGATGGGGGTGGTGTTCTTCGGCGCGGCCCTGCGCCACGATCCGAAAGCGGCCATCGGGGTTTTCGCGGGTCTCACGGTGTTCGGCATGATGGGGCCGGGCATGTTCGGCTTCGGCGTGGCGGTGGCCATGGAGCGCGAGCACGGCTATCTGAAACTGAGGCGCGCGCTGCCGGCGCCGCGCGCGGGCTATTTTGTGGCGAAGATGTGCATGGCGATGTTGTTCAACGCCATCATCATGGTTACCATGATCGCGGCGGCGCTGTGGGTGGCGCGCTTGCCGCTAGGTTGGACGCAGATGGCGAGTCTGGCGGGGATCAATATCGTGGGCGCCTTGCCGTTCTGCGCCATCGGGCTGTTCATCGGCGTGCTGGTAAGCGGCTCCGCCTCGCCCGGCTTCGTGAACCTGGTTTATTTGCCCATGATGTGGCTCTCGGGGCTGTTCATCCCTTTGCCGAAGTCGCTGGCAGGGGCGGCGCCGGTGTGGCCCGCGTATCATCTGCTGCAACTTTCGTTGGGCGCGCTGGGGCAGCCGGCAGCCGGTAGCGCGATGATGCATGCGGCTGTGCTGGCGGGGGTGACGCTGGCGCTTTTTGCGGCCGCGGTGGAGAGGTTGGCACGGGCGGGGGGTGGTTGACCTGAAAGCCGAGCGAAGGCGGGTCCAGGGGGACCCGCGCAGACCAGGGGGTCTGCCCCACGAATTATGCAGTTCCGACGCGTGATACGCTGAACCATTGCCTCGTCACCCGCAATTCAGGGCCTACCTGGCGCTGGCTGCCGTCTGCTTCTTCTGGGGAACCACCTACCTGGGCATCCGCATGGCGCTGGAGTCGTTTCCTCCCCTGCTGCTGATTTGCGCGCGCTTCGTGATTTCCGGCTCGCTGATGCTGGCAGCGGTCGCGCTGCGCGGAGGTGAGTTGCCGCGGGGACGCCAACTGCGCGCCGCTTGCCTCAGCGGAGTGCTGGTGCTGGGCATCGGCAACGGCTGCCTGGTCTTCGCGGAACTGTGGGTGCCGAGCGGCGTGGCTTGCCTGATCGTCACCATCTCGCCGTTCTGGATGGTGGGCGCGGAGGCGCTGCTGCCCGGCGGCGAAGCGCTGCACTTGCCAAGCATTCTGGGAATGCTGGTGGGACTGGGCGGCGCGGCCCTGCTGTTAGCGCCGGACATGCACACGCACACCTTTCACGCCGGCCTGCTCGACGGATTTCTGGTGCTGCAACTGGGCATGGCAGGGTGGGCGTTCGGCTCCATCTACCAGCGGCGGCAGGTCACCGGCGCGCATCCCATAGTGATTGGCGCGGTGCAGCAACTGGCCGCCGGATTGTCGTTCTTGCCGCTCGTCTTGCTATTCCACGAGCATCCGGTGCACTGGAGCCTGCGCGGCGTGGGGGCGATTCTCTATCTGGTGATGTTTGGTTCCATCGTCGGATATAGCGCCTATATCTTCGCGCTGGACCGGCTGCCGGTGGCCATCGCCTCGATCTATCCCTACGTGAATTCGGTGGTGGCCGTCACGTTGGGCTGGCTGTTTTACCGCGAGCCGTTCGGGATGCGGGAGGCGGCCGCGATGGCCATCATTTTCGCGGGTGTGGCGCTGGTGAAGCGCTATAGCCGGCCATTGGCTGGAGATGGCGCCAGCCGTGCGGCGGGAGCCGGGGGACGATTGGGCGAGCCGCTGCCTACCGGGCGGTATTCGGGCCGGGACCGCTGACGCCGCCCACCAGTTTGGCCCCCAGCGCCCCGCCTGCCGTGCATAGGAACGTAATGATCAGGAAGAGAAACAGCAACGCGACGATCACGAATACCGCCATGCCGCCGGACGTTTCCATCATCTTAAGAGCCTGCCGCACGTTGGGATCGTTCGCCGACATTTTGAGCATCTGCTCCTGATAGACCGATGCGAACCCGCCTCCGCTAGTGAGCACGACCATGCTGGCGGTGAAGAACACCGAGGTGATCGTCGAGCCCAGCAGTCCGGTGATCCAGCCCATGCGCAGGCCGCTATCCACGGTCAGGAAATGGCCGGTGCGGCGGCGATAGACGTACGACGAAAAGAATCCGGCGGTGAGCCACCAGATCACCAGACCGGGCGGCCCCAACAGCGGGAGAGCGGTGAGCAACGATGCGACGCTGGCCATCAGAAGGCCGGTGCGCACGGCCGTGGCGTTATGAAAATTGACGCGCGGAGGCGCGGTGGAAACGGTAGATGCCGCGGGATTTGGCGCGGCGGCCGTCACCATCGCGGGCGCGCTCTCCGGGCGCCGCTCTACAGTCTGAGGCTGGTCATCTTCGCGCTGCGGTTTGCCGCACCGGTGGCAGAATCGGGCGTCGGGCGGCAGTTCGGCGCCGCAGGTGCAGAATTCAGGCATGATCGGGGGGCGCAAGGCCTCCTACGATCAGTTTGACGCAGGCTCTCCCACGGAAGCAAGCGCGATACGCGTTTCGCCGTTGTCCTCGTGGATGGCCACGAACCTTTTATAGCCGTGCCTGGTGAACGACAAGTGCATGCAACCGTTCTCTTTCTGGCTGATTAGCCAGTGCGGAAGCTGGTCGCGATAGAAATCCGTGACTTGGTCGACGGAATCGGAAGTGCGGTATTCGGCGGCCGATACGGCGAAGGCTTTGTGGACGTCGCCGAAGTCAAAATGAAAGCTGGCGAAGTTACGGGAATCGTGCACCCGCACCGCGCCCGGATAAATCGGCACGCCCAAATGTTTGGGGTCGAGCCGGTCGTTATCGCGTACGCGGACCGTGCCGAAGGGGGTTTCGACGGTGGTCTCGCCGGGGGTCGCGTAGGCCGTGACGCTAACGTGGTCGGCGACGTACAGGCCCGTGGCTACCAGGGCCGCAATACCCAGGGCGCCCAGCATCAGGACCATGAGGATGATACCGGCCAAAGCGCCACCGCGGCGGGTGTTTCGATGCATAGCTGCTCCGTTCTGGAAGGAATACGAACGGGGAGGCCGGAAAGTTCCCCAATGTGGGGCGTTGCGTGAGCGGGGCGGGGGCGCAGTTCAGCTTTTTTGCCTGTGGGAATCGGCGCAAGGTGGGCCGATTAACAATCGGCCCGCAGGTTGCCAACCTGCCCCACAACCAAATTGTTTTCAATCAGCTACAGCAGGGCTGTGCTGGGCGATTGCAAGGTTGGCAGGCGAAAGCGCCTGCCCCACCGGGTTACATTGAAAGAAGATGTCGCCTGCGCGCTTGTTAGCCTTCGAAATCCTCACGGCCGTCGAGCGGGGCGAGTACGCCTCCGACCTGTTGGCCGCGCGCGCCGCGCCGCTGGATACGCGGGATGCCGGCCTAGCGTCGGAAATCGCGTTGGGGGTGCTGCGCTATCGGGCGCAACTGGACTACCTGATCGAGCGCTACTCCGGCAAGCCGGCGGCGCGGCTGGACGATCCCGTGCGGCTGGCGCTGCGCATGGGGATCTACCAGCTTCGGTATCTGGAGCGCGTCCCGGCGCACGCGGCGGTTTCCGAAAGCGTCGAGCTGATCAAGCGCGCCCGCAAGCGCTCGGCGGCCGGGTTCGCCAACGCCGTCCTGCGCAAGGTGGATCGCGCGCCGGTCGAATGGCCCAATGCCGCCGTGGAGCTTTCGCACCCAGGCTGGCTGCTGGATCGTTGGGAACGGCAGTACGGTCCGGAGACCGCGGCGGCCATCGCGCGGGCCAATTTGCGGGTGCCGGAGAGCTACGTGAATCCGGAAACTGGGCGTGTGCAGGACATTGGGTCGCAATCCATCGTGCCGCTGTTGCGTCTCGATCCTGGCCAGACGTTTTTGGATCTGTGCGCCGCCCCCGGCAATAAGACCGCACAGGCGCTGGCGGCGGGAGGGCGCGCCATCGCGTGCGACATTCATCTGCATCGGCTGGCGCAGCTCAAGGAGCTAGGCATCCCGCTGGTGGTGCTGAATGGCACGCGACCGCTGCCCTTCCGGTGCCGTTTCGACCGGGTTTTGATCGATGCGCCCTGCTCCGGCACAGGCACGCTGGCCCACAATCCCGAGATCAAATGGCGGCTGCAGCCCGGGGATCTGGCCGATCTGCATGGGCGGCAGGTGGCTTTGCTGGAGCAAGGGAGGCGCGCGCTGGCGCCGGGCGGGGTGTTGGTGTATTCGACTTGCTCGCTGGAACGAGAGGAGAACGAGGACGTGGTGGCGACGGTGCCTGGCGAGTTGGTGGTGGAAACGATGCGGCGGATTCCGGGCCGGGATGCGGGCGACGGTTTTTTTGCGGCGGCGATCAGGGCCGATGCCGGGTAAGCTGGGAGGTGCGAGTTCCCGCACCGCGACTGGAGCCGACGGATCGCAGCACCCTTAGTTAGTTTTATCCGCGTTCATCTGCGTTCATCCGCGGCCAGATATGCTTTTCCTCTGGCCCAACTCGAAAACCAAAACTGATATAGCCGCTGATGAACGGTAGATGAACGCGGATAAGAACAAGGCATCGGGAAGGTGGGCACGCACCCGGCGCGCTCGGACAAATACAAGGCCGCTTAGACAGCCGGCGGGCGACGGCAAGCGAAAGTCAACCAGCAAGGCCGCCGCGAGACTCGCCAATCCCGGCTTACCCTGCATCGGCCCCGATCACCGCCGCGAAAAACCCCTCGCCAGCAAGTTGCTACGCGGGTCAGGGGACCCGCCCCACATTCGCTAGAGTCAGTCCCGCAACGCCCGCACTGGGTCAGTGCGCGTTGCGCGCCAAGCGGGCAAAAAGCAGGCTACTCCGGCAGCCATCGTCATCACCACGAATGCCACCCCGAACGCCAGCGGGTCGCGCGGGCTCACCTTGTACAACATGCCCGCGATCAGCCGCGTCAATGCCAGCGCCCCCACCGCGCCCAGCGCCAGGCCGCCCGCCGTCAACACCATGCCTTGGGACATCACCCCCCGCAACAGATGCGCGGCCCCCGCGCCCAGGGCCATCCGCAACCCCAGCTCGCGCGCGCTCTGCGACACCGTGTACGACATAACGCCGTACAGCCCGATGGCGGCCAACAATAACGCCAATCCGCCAAACACGCCAAGCATGGTGACGGCCACCCGCTGGAAGGCGGTCGTTCGGTCCACTTGTTCCTGCATCGTGATCACTTCGCTCGGCGCCACGTTCGCATCGAGTTTATGTATCTCGCGGGCCAGAACCTTCGCCATGGTCTCCGGCCCCAGCGGTGTTCTCACCTCCAGCCCCAAGCCCATGGCACTCTGGCGCATCGGCACGTAGAAGAAGGGCATCGGCGTCTCCCGCAGACTGCGGTACTTCGACATTTTGGCGACGCCCACCACCTGCATCCAGCGTCCCTTCACCTGCAGGCGGCCGCCCACCGGATCCTGTCCGCGCCAATACTGAGCCGCCATCGCTTCATTCACTACCGCCACCAGCGGAGCGGATTCGTTGTCTGCGCGCGTAAACTCGCTGCCGGACACCACGGGAATACCCATGGTGGCGAGATATCCGGGGCCCACCTCGTTGTAATCGACCGTGAGTTGTTGGTCGGGCGCGGTCTCGTAACCATCCACGGCGATCTCCGCGGAAGAATAACTCCCATAGCTGAAGGGGGTGTTGCGCGCGAAGGCCGCCGATTGCACGCCGCCGAGCCCTTGGAGGCGGTCGATCAACTCGTCTTGAAAAGTCTTGATGCGCTGCGCATCGTAACCCGCCGAGCGCAAATCGATGCCGGTGGTCAGCACGCCGCGCGTCGAAAACCCGGGACTGGTATTCTGCATCTCCCACAGGCTCTGCAGCAACAGAACCGCTCCCACCAGCAAAACGAAACTCAGCGCTACCTGCACCACGACCAGACTCGACCGTACCGTCGCTCGCCGCCGCCCACCGACGACGCCGGCCGAGTCTGCCTTAAGCGATGAGACGAGATCGATCTTGCTGGCCTGAATTGCCGGCGCGAGGCCGAACAGCAGCGTGGAGACGAGGCACACACCGGCGCTCACTGCCAGAACGCGCCAGTCCAGTTCGCCGGGCAGCGTCATGGTGACGCCTCCCCGCGCCGGAAGCAACAGAGCGAGCAAGTTACGGCACCAGTGCGCGACCACTAGCCCGCCGCCGGCGGAGAGAATCGACAGGATCGTCCCTTCCGTTAGAAGCTGTTTCAACAGGCGGCCCCGCCCAGCCCCCACCGCCAGGCGAACCGTCATTTCATGCCGCCGCCCGAAGGCCCGGACCAGCAGCAGATTGCCGACGTTGGCGCACGCGATCAGCAGCACAAAGACTACCACCGCCAGCGCGATTCCGAGCGTCGGGAACAACGTGCCCGCGTTATTGAAAGGGGTCTTCCACAGGGGATAAAGCTTGATGCCGCAGCCGCGATTCGTCGCCGGATAATCGGCTTCGAGGCGCTTGGCCACGGCTGAAATCTCCGCCTGCGCCTGCGCCGGAGTCACGCCGGGCTTAAGCATCACAAAGCCTTCGATCCAGCGCGCGCCGCGATCCTCCAGCTTGTATGCGGGCGGCTCGAATCGCTCCTGCATCGAGGCAGGGACCCAGAACTGCATCGCCCACCCCACGAACGTCCCATAGAAACCTTCCGGCGCAACGCCCACGATGGTGTGCGGCATGCCGTTGAGCATCTGCTGCTTGCCGATGATTCCGGGATCGCCGCGAAAGCGTTCTTGCCACATGCGATAACTGATTACGGTCACCGGGTGGGCGTTGCGCCCGAAATCCTCATCCGGTTCGAACCCGCGCCCCAGCATCGGATGGACTCCCAGCGCCTTGAAATAGTTGGCCGACACGATGCTGCCGACCGTGCGGTGGGCGCGTTCGCCGATGGCCAGCGTGACCCCCATGATTTTGTCCGCGATAAACGCGTCGAATAGCGTGCAGTTCTTTCGAAGATCCACAAAGTCCGGCCACGAAACATCGGTCCGGCCGGCAACGCTGCGATTGGTTCCGGCCATGGCCATCATGCGCTCCTGGTGGACCACGAGCGGGAATGGGCGCAGCAGGATTCCTTCAATCCAACTGAAGACCGCTGAGTTCGCGCCGATCCCCAAGGTCAGGCAAAGGATCACCAGCAGCGAGAGGCCCGGACTGCGCCGCATCATCCGAAAGCCGAAACGCACGTCCTGCCACAGCGATTGGATGGCCGGCAACCCGTGAGTTTCCCGATAGGTCTCCTTGACCTGAGCGACGCCGCCGAAGCGCCGCAGGGCGGCCGTGCGCGCCGCCGCGGGGGTCATGCCCCGGCGGACGTTCTCGGCGGTTTCCAGTTGCAGATGATGGGCGAGTTCTTCATCCAAATCGCGCTCCAGGCTTCCTCTGCGAACGAGGCCGGTAAGCCGGTACAAAAGCACACGCAGCCGGGTCATGACGATGCTCCCGTTTGCCTCGCGAACCGGGCCAGGATGCCGGATATGCGCTGCCAGTTTTTGGCTTCGGCGGCGAGCTGTTTCTTGCCAGCCCGCGTGATGGAGTAAAATCTGGCGCGCCGGTGGTTCTCGGACGCGCCCCATTCGGAAGTAATCCACCCCATCTGTTGCAGCCGCAGCAGCGCGGGGTACAAGGTGCCTTGGTTCAACTCCAGTGCGTCGCCGCTGATCTGCTCGATGCGGCGGGCGATGCCCCACCCGTGTTGGGGACCGAGGGTGTCGAGGGTGCGCAACACCATGAAGGCCAGGGAGCCGTGCAGGATGTCCGTTTTTTCTTTCGGCATAGGATGCCCTTTTGGTAGCCTACAGGAGTATACTATGGTTTCCTGTGGGGAGTCAACAGGGCAGGCGCGGCAGGCCTCCGGGTCTGCGCGGGTCCTGAGGAACCGCTTCCCGCGAGATACCCCTCGGTGAGTTGCCGGTGCGGAAGGCTGTTAGCCACAGCTAAGCCCCCGCCTCATAAGTTGATCTGCCACAACCGGACTTGGGGCCGTCGGCAAGCTTGGTTTCGGCCATACCTGTCAGCAACAAGGTCTGGCAGTCACAGCCGCCTTTACGCTCAGCCCAGCCAAGCATTTCGTGGGCGGGCGGGCTAAAGGCGGATGGCTCGTAGGTATCCGACAAGCTTCTCACCGGCCAGGCCGTTTCTCAGGTCGGTCCACGAAATACCCAAGAGAGCGTCGATCCGCCCAGGGTCCAGGAAGTACAGCGGCCCCTCCACGAAGAGCACGCCGTCTTCCAACAGTCTGCTCAATATCGCCGAGCCGACGCGATTGCCAGCGACGCGAGGGTTCTCAATTTTATGACGGTACTTGGCAAGGGATCCTTTGCTGTGCGACCGAAAGTGGGTGAGGATCTTTCTTAGCCGCAGGTATTTTTCTTGAAGCTCGGGGTCGTCGGGCAATCTGCTCTTTTGGACGGCATGTCTGGCAAGCGGGTAGTGAAGGCCCGCCGGGCTCTCTAGGGCGAAGGTTAAGTCCACGCCGGCACCGGCGAGGACCTTGACCTCTGAGACGACGCTGTCCGCCTCCAGAAGGACGTGGCTCGCGGAACCGGGCGTACCCTGGCTCCTCAGAGTCAAGGTTTCCGAACGGAGATGCAACCTCCCAGCACGGAGTTCTATGGGTGCCGTCAGCTCAATCTCCCGCCCGCTAAGGACGACGTCCCCTGGGAGGACTACATAGGCGGAGGATAGCCGGTTGCCAATATCGACTGACACCGTATTAGACCAGGGGCACTGAAACTCGAACACTTTGGATGGATCACCGTCGACTCCGAATGAGAGTTCGACCTGCACATGAACCGAGCCGCCGCTCTGCGGGTCGTCCGGATCTGGGCCCATTATCTGCATATCCACCGAGGTATTGTTCGCCTTGAACTCCATCGCCGCACCAATAAGTGTGCGCAGGCAAGACAACGGAATTTGCCTTTCAGGGGCGATGATGTCGAGCAAGTAAATGAGATAGTAGCTATGCCGGTGCATGTCGAAATATCGGAGTGCTAGTTCGTGGTCGGCCCCACCAGGGGATGAAATAAGCAGCGCAAGGGCAACGGCTTCGAAGACGGCGTTCCGAAACTCTTTGCCCGCTAGAAATGGGTGCTCTGGCAAGAAGTTGGCCAACTGCTCTTCGTAGCGCGCATCGAGCACCGGATCGTGAAGCCGGTGGAGGGAGATCGGCTGGCCAATGCAGTGGGCCACCAATCTCATGCACTGTTCTTGTGCGCCAAAGATTTCCTTGTCCGCCTCGTCACCGTTGAGGGGCTGGTCGAGCTCCCTCAGGAGCGGCGTTACGAAATTCGGTATCACCTTCTCGTTCGCCTCACGATCGAGAATGTAGCTGGCTATCTTGTAAAGCAGCTCGGTTTCAACATTCTTGGTCGCACCATCTTCGAGTCGCTCCTTAAGGCGGTGATAGTTTCGCTCCTCGCACAGCAGGGTTACGATAGCATCTAGGACGGGCGGATATCCTATAAAGGAAAGGAAGCCGCTCGGCTCGTCGGAGGACTTCTGGGTGAAAGCAGTCGATAACTTGCCGAGGATAGCGTCCCTCGCGGCTTCATACTGAGCTTTCTGGCCGGATCGAGCGCCGACCGTGAAGAGATCGATGTAATCCTGCGCTTGCTTCAAGTCGAACGGTTCAATTTGAACCACCCCGGTGGTAAGCCCCTTGTCGGTCAAGTGTGCCCAACAATCTTCCACGACATTCGTCCGACCGAGCAAAACGAAGCTAGTTGCGGGCGAGCCCTCCGATAGCTTGGCGACATCGTCCAAAAACGCGTTAAAAGCTTGCTCATGCGTCTTAGATCGACCCTCGTCGATCCCATCAATGATCACACCATACGAGCCGGACGCAAGGCCCTGGAATACAGGGCTAAGAAGTTCCATCGAGAAAGCGCCGTGTAAGAGGCCAGTGAGCGTGTTGTCGCCGACGGGCTTGTGTTTCCCGAGATCCAACAATGGCAGATTAAGGCGGGCGGACAGCACTTGCGCCAAGGCGCTCTTCCCGGTCGCGCCAACCGCGGACACCAGAATCACTTGAGGCCTTTCAACCGCGAAAAGGATCTTTGCGAAGTTTGGCTCGATATACGGGCGATTGCGTTCTGGCGCAACGCAGAACGACGGCGTCGGCTTCGACATGTTGATGGGGGACTTCAGGGAGGCGACGAGCGCCTGGAAATTGTGGAAGTTCATTTGCGATCTCCGATGCGGAACTGCAAATCGGCCCAACTCTTCTGCGACGCGGGCACCGGCCGGCCTTTCACATCATCGCACACCCCTGGGGACTGGAGGCTCGGGTCATCGAAGCGGATTGTGACGTTTGAACCTTCTTCGTACGGCCGCGCCCAGGGCCGGCCCAGTCCCATCGTGGTGCTGTTGGGCAGGCCGATATGTGGAAACCGCAGCAACCGCTCGGGGTCTTCCTTTCCGTTGGTGCGCCCTGCAAGGAGTGCGAACCGGGAGCGCCGGCTTTAGCTAAGCTAGGTGTCATTGGGACCGATCACGGAAGGGCCTGCGGTGGCCTTATAGAGGCCCTCGTTCTGCTGGCAGTGGGTCCGGACTTCGTTCAGCCAGGACTCGTACCAAAACCAACTGCCCTCCACTAATGCCCCAAATTGGAACCTTGGGTTCTTGCCGTCTTTGGCCTTCCACAATTCGGTGTGGTGTTGCATGCCGAACCGAGCGAACCCCTCTGCTTTCATCTGGCGGACAATAGTCCCCGGCTTGTACTTCCTCTTCTCCGTCTCTTTCAGAAAGACCTTATTTGCCTGGATGCCCACTTCGCTGCCAGCGGGGAAAAATTCCATTACCTTATCGGCCGCCGTCCTGCTGCCCGTCGTCTTCCTCACGAACGCGACCCGGTATGAGAACCGAGGATCGTCAAACTCTTCTTGCGTCATCGCATTCTCAAACTGTGCGATATACGAGTGAAGGTGCCGCGGTAGGTCGTCATGAGCCGCCAGGACCTTGGCAGTCTCCTCCGTGAACCCCGCAAACTGAATACTGAATGCTTGCTCGCAGTCTAGCGCCATACGCTGACCGAAGAGGCGCTTTATCGTTTCGTTAAAATTAAGCGCTGCCGCCTGAAATTTCGCGCTAAGCTGATCGTCAATCCGCCGGGTCATTTGGTGTTCGACTTCGTGACGGATGCCTATCAAGAACCGAAGGTTCTTTTTCACGATGTCGTCCAGCGGGCACTCAGCCAGGTTCAGGCACTCGTCCAGACCGAGGTGGCGGATTGCGCCGAACTTCGTCCGGAAAAAGCGCTTCCTCTCGCCGGCCAGCCTGCACTGCCTGTGCTCAATCTTGTTCTTGCGGTAGTAGGCGTGGAGGAGGTATGTCCACGCTATGACAGTCGTCACAATGAACAACTCGGCCTTGAAATTGGTTTGAGGGTTGTTGTAGATCTGCACGGCCGCGAGCATGGATTCGCGGGACTTCTTGACCAACTCGGAAGAGATTGAGCCAACGGCACGCTTACGGGTGGCCATGACGGAATTGTAACGCCGTTCACCATACGATCCCCAACATGTACACCAAAAGTGGGCGGAACGAAACGGCGGGATCGCTCCACGCCGTCTCGGACCTTGGCGGCATCAGCTCCCTGGATACGGCGTTGGGAGAAGTGTAGCCACGCCGTCCACGCAATAACGGTCGCGAAATCCGCTTCCCACCGAGGGGACCCCAGGGCATGATTGCCCGCCTTCCAATGCTCTACGACTTTCCAGCGTGATCGCCATATTCCCAGTCATAGGGCACGCCGGTGCTGCCGAGGATAAACCCGACCAGATCGCCGAAGCCGGCTTCGGAGCGCACATCGTTCGACAGAATCACGACGCAACGCCGACCGGCCTCGATGCAGACCATGGTGTTGGCGGTCTGGCCGTCGTGGCCGCCCTTATAAAAACCGTGGCCCTGCGGGCCGTCGAAGATGGTGACGCCCAGGCCCGCGTACAAGTCCTTGCGTTGATCGCTCAGCGGCAAGTCGGGGAGGAAAAGGGGGAACTGGTGGGCGGTGGCGATATGCAGGTACGGCCTCGTCATTTCGGCGCGTGAGGCCGCACTTAGGCCGTCGCCGCGTACCAGGGCGGCGGCAAACTTGGAGAAGTCGGAAATCGTGGTATTCATGGAACCTGCCACGCGCACCTTGCTGCGCTTTTCATGCGCCTGCGGCTGGCCCCGATCGTTCCACCCGTCGGCGACATTGGTTTCGAGACCGTCATGCCACACCAGGCTGGTGCGGGTCATCCCCAGCCGGTCGAAGTTGGCCTTGGTCAAGTCGCCGACATCGAGCCCCAACCCCTGCTGCTTGCGGCCGTGTTCGATGACGAATTGCAGCAGGATGAAACCTTCGCCCGAATAGCTGAAGCGTGTGCCCGGTTCAAAATGGATATGCAATTTCTGGTCGGGTTCGATGAACCAGAAATTGCTGAAGCCGGTAGAGTGCATCATGCACATACGCGGCGTGATCTTTTCCCAGCGCGGATCGTCGGCCAGATCCTTATATGGCCCGTATTTGTCCGGGAAAACAGGATCGGGGCCATAGCTCGGCAGCGGCTTGTCGAGATCGTCCTTGAGGGGCGTGTCGAGGTTGAGCTTGCCCTGATCGACCAGTTGCATCACTGTGTATGCGAACACTGTCTTGGTAATCGACGCGCCGTACATGACCGTGTCCGTGGTCAGCGGATCTCCCTTGGCGTCACGCATGCCGTAGGCGTGGACATAGCGGACCTTGCCGTGATCGACGACCGCAACAGCCATCCCCTTGGCATGGGCGGCGGTCATGATCTTGCTCACCTCGGCGTCGATGGCGGCGCCATTGGGTATCGTTTGTGCAACACCCGTGACGGGCAGGCAGAAGGCGGCGGATAGCACGGCCAAGAGCGGCAGAACCCTCTTTCTCGTTCTTATGGTGACAGTCCGTTCAGAACCGCTTGCCGATGATCGTTTCACGATGGTAGACCCCCTGGCCTGATTAGAGTTACGCAATGGATACCGGGGAAGTTCCGGCGCCCCAACGGATTTCACGCAAAGACGCAAAGGAAACCGCAAAGGCCGCCAAGAAATCCAGCGTGTCCGTGCCGGCGAGCAGGAGAAAATCAGAGCTACGTGTCTTGGGTCTTTCTACGCGGTGGCGCTGTCGGACGGAGTTGGCATGTCCGGGGAGGTCTTCAGCACCAGATGGCCGGTCTCCCCGGACAGCGTCTCGCGATAGCCTTCGCGGGTTTTGACCAGATGCCTAATCGCGGATGTCGCGCGAGAGAGTCACTTGCGTTGCGGCGATGCCGGCCCACCGGCTGATGCGCCGGGTGGCTGCTCTCGCCAGAAGCCGGCTTCGGCCCGGCTCAGACCTGTTTCCGAGTGGCGCGTCATCCATTCCCTATCCACATCTCTACTGCTAAACTGCATTCAAGGAGAATCGGGCATGCAGAGTGGGACGTGGATACTGGCGGCGCTCCCGCCCATATCCTCAATACGGACCCCATGGAAAAGGCTTCATCATGTATTCCCGCGATGGAAACATGTGCGCCGATCTGGTAAATCCGGACCGGCCGCAGTGGGTTGACTCCCAGCATCCGACCACAGAGGTAAAGCTGGCAGCCGCCGACGGCACGTTTGCCTACTGTGGGCGGTATGAGATTGACGCGAAGAATAACCGCCTCGTCCACTTACCTGAAGTTGCCACAGGACGCGGCTTTGAAGGATCGCGCCAGATCAGGCCGTACAAGTTCGAAGATGGCCGCCTGGTGCTGAGCGGCGTGGAGACAATAGAGCCCGGAGTTATTCGCTGGAGGATTGTGTGGGAGAAGGTACATTAGCGCCCGGCAGGCTTAGCGATCTTATTTCGAGACCACAAACCCGTTGAGAAAGTCCATGAATTCGCTCTCGTACTTAGGCAATATACTCTTTGCCGTGTAGGTCACCACCTGAACCGTGCCGTTTTCGTCGGCATAAAAATAGCCGCAGTATACCGTCGGAACCGTGTCAACGTTAGCCTCGATCTTCAGGAAGTAGAGATCGGCGCCGTTGACCCTGCGTTTAGCCCTGAAAACGACCTTTGCGTCCGGGTCTACAGCCTGCGCATTTGCTAGAGCAACATCCTCAACCGAGGCGGGCGGCACAGCGATAGGCTCTGCGATGACGAGCGCATGACCATCGCCGGATGAATGCAGCAGGACGAACTCTCCATCGTTGTGCGGCGCCGCCTGTTTCCACAGGTCCGGATCGTATTTCAAGGAGATGTTGCGGTTAATCTTTAGAAGCCCCGGGACTGACGTGGCATCCGGCCATGGAGCCGTGGGCTTGGTGTGCTGGCCCAATTGAGACCAAGTCATCGTACCGATAGGCGATGGGGGACGTTCTGCTGGTTGGGCCCCGGCGCCCGGAGGAGCGGAGGGCGTCCCGGAACCAGGCTGCCGGTTGGTCACGAACTTGGCATAGATCGTCACGTTCGTGCAGAATTCGCGGATAAACGCCTCGATCATTTCGTTCGTAACGCCACCAGCGAAGCCCACATCGGATCGAAGCGCAGCGCAGCCATGCTGGTCCAAGTCGACCCTGGTGAAGAAGTGGTCCCGGTTCCACCGATTCGCTTTCTTCGGGTCGAAATGCTCCTCGACGCAAGCGGAAAGGTGCATGCTCTTTACTTGATTGAGCAGCGTGACGATGTAACCGTTGAGTTGAAAAGCGAAGGCAATAGAGTCGTCGGACGATTCCTCAGTGAATTCTACGTCCATGCCTTGGAGTAGCGACCTCATCCTGGCGTGTGAGATCGCAGCCGATCGGTTCGTGCCCGGTGCTTGTTGAGCGTGACCCAGAAGCGCTGTGAGGAGCACAAGTGACGCTGAGAGGCGTAAGGTCATGACGGCTGTCCCTTTCCCAACTAGGTCTTTGACCGTGTGAAAGATTTCCTTTTGTAGCCAAACTTGCGGCGGGCGGCCTGGCGATCGAACTTCCAGGCGATTTTGACGCGATCGCGATTCATCCGCCGATTCCAGGCTCTCGCTTC
>Ga0302324_100002936_pt1 | contig 38655 bp, 32 predicted proteins | sample Palsa_T0_1_FD_201949 | JGI IMG/M metagenome (GOLD analysis project Ga0302324, IMG submission 201949) | Peat permafrost microbial communities from Stordalen Mire near Abisko, Sweden - Palsa_T0_1 | ecosystem: Environmental > Terrestrial > Soil > Palsa > Peat permafrost | place: Sweden: Abisko... | reverse complement strand
GAAATCTCAAGGAAAAAGCCCGCGGCTGTTTTTTGCGGCAACGACGCGCTCGACACCGATGGCCATCGCCGACAGCCGGTGGGGGATTTTGGCGTCCCGGGCGCGCTTGATCATCGCGGCGAAGGCTTGTTCCAGGATGCGGAACAGCTTGTCGGTAATCTCCGTCTCGTTCCAAAAGAATTGCTGCAAGCCTTGCACCCATTCGAAATAGGAAACGACTACGCCGCCCGCATTGCATAGAATATCCGGGATGACGAAAATCTCGTTCCATCGCTCGAACAGGATCAGATCCGCGGCGGGGGTGGTCGGGCCGTTGGCGGCTTCGGCCAGGATGCGGCACTTCAGCTTGCCGGCGTTCCGTTCGGTGATGACGCCCTCGATGGCGGCGGGCACCAGGATGTCGCATTGCAGCGTCAGCAGTTCGTCGGGAGGGATCTGCTCGGCTCCGTCTAATCCGGCGAGGCTTCCATTCCTGGCCACATGGCGGTCCGCCGCCCCGACGTCGATGCCGCCGGAGTTGTAGAACGCGCCGGCCGCGTCGCTGATGCCGAGCACTTTGATATGGTCCCGATGGGCCAGTCCCAGCGCGGTGACGGATCCCACGTTGCCGAAGCCCTGGACCACCGCGGTGCACTGGTCGGGACGCATCCCCAGGATATTGAGCGCGCGCTCGACCAGGTAAACCACACCGCGTCCGGTCGCTTCGCGGCGTCCCGCCGTTCCGCCGACGGTGACCGGTTTGCCAGTGACGATTTCTGGAACCGTATACCCTTTGTAAACTGAATAGGTGTCCATGAACCAGGCCATGACCTGCTCGTTGGTCCCCATGTCCGGGCCGATGATGTCCGTGTAAACCCCGACGAAAGGGATCATTTCCTGCATGTATCGTCTGGAGAGCCTTTCGAGTTCGCGAATGGAGAGCCGCGCCGGATCGACGGACACGCCTCCTTTCGCGCCCCCGTATGGCAAACCTGTCAGCGCGCATTTCCAACTCATCCACATCGAGAGCGCGGCGACTTCGCCCAACGAAACGGCGGGGTGGAAACGGACGCCTCCCTTGGTGGGGCCGAGCGCGAGATGGTGCTGGACGCGATAGCCCGTGAATACCTCGATGCTTCCATCGTCGTGATGTATCGGAAGGGAGACCGCCACCGCCCGCTTGGGATGGAGCATGCGCTGCCGAATGTTGGAGTCCAGGTTCAGGTAATCGGCGAGGAGCCGGAACTGCTCGCAAGCCATGTCGTAAGCCGGGTCGGCATAAATGTTCGTCGGGATCATACTATAAGAATCTCCTTACTTTTTCACGACTGACCCGAGGTCGTATATCTTCCCCCATTCTCCCTCCGCGATCTCCCGCTCCTTCCACGGCTGGCGGGAACCGGCATAGCCCCCGTCGCCCTCCGCCTCCTCCTTTTCGCCCCAGAACAGGTAGCGGACATTCAAACTGGCGGCGATCTCACGCCACTTTGCACCGCCCATCATGAGTTGCCCAAGCTTTTTTTCTCTCGCTTGATAGTCGTAGCCGTGACTCCAGAGATGGCCCGGGTAGCCCATCACCATTTTGCGCCCGATCAGGAGCAGCGGGTGATTATAGGTGGGCGAGCCGGCGAATATCTCGTCGATCGGCAGGGCGCGCACGGCGTCCCTGGTTCCATCCAGCTCCGATCTCTTCGCCAGGTCGTACCCCTTATGGCTTTGGTCGATCCCCCCGAACAGCGAAATGAAGCCCGAGAAGAACAGCGCAAAACAGATTGGCGCTCTTGCCGCGAAGGGCCGCTCCGCGATGAGGTTCCTCCAAAGAAAAGGGAGCACGGCGAGGTAGCACCAGAGAAGCAGCTTGATGTTATCCCAGTCCCACGGCGCGAGGATCACGATACAGGCGAAAAGGAAGATCGCCAGGCTTGGAAAAACGAAGGCGGCTGCCTCGAGGTCTCCGATCCATTTGCCGCGTTCCCAGGAGCACGCGAGCATGCAGGCCAGCAGCGCGGTCAGCAGGGGCAGAATTCCGAAGTTGCCGAGCCAGTACGTGATGGAATCGTCGTTTCCCTGCGTCCAGAGGCCCGCCTTCGTCAAATCCACCACATGAATCATCGAGCCGCCGCCGGAAAAGCCACATACGAATCCCACGAGCACCGTGGCCGGCAGGACCGACCACGCCACCAGCTTCAAAACGGCCCACCTGGGTCTGCCGGCAGGAGGGCGGAAAACATCCATCGCCAGCCAGCAGCCCAGCAACAACGAGAGGAAGACAAAGGTGTGGAAGTGGAAGAGCGGCATCGAACTGTAAAGGAGAACCTCCAGCCAGAGCGGGATCCGGCCGGGCTTTCCCCGGAAAAACCTGTCCCTCCAGGAAATCAGCAGCAGCAGCCCCGCCGGCAGCGCATAGAGCAAGCCGCGTTGCGTGACGAACATCGCCAGCGGAATGCTCTTCCAGGCATGGTCCTCCTGGTAATCCTTGATCATCCAGGTGTGAAAAAAGGCGAAACCCCACAGGCCGCCGTTGAATAGAAACCCGGCCAGGGTAAAGGCGCCGCCCCATTCATACAGCGCAAAGCCGGTGGCCGCGCAGCCCGCGAGGCCCGCCCAGATGAGTCCCCAGTAGATATCCGTGTGGCAGAGAACCAGCAGGCTGTTGAAGAGATCGGTCCCGATCGGGTAATGGAGAGGATGACCCGGGAAGATCGGTTCATCGGGCCAGAATCGAGCCCCGTTTGCCAGGTAGTTGATGTAAGTGAGGTGCAGCGCCATGTCCCCGAGATTATTCGGGGAAAGAATCTTGATGTCGTCGTCGTCCGCATAAATCAGCCAGCAGAACGCGCGCAACGAAAAGAGCACAAAGACGACGATCGGCAGCCATTCCCAGCCGGCCGGCAGGGTCCGCTTCTTCTTCCCTCTTGTGGATGCCAGCGCCAGCAAGCCCACCCCGAGACCGGAGCAGAGCGAAACGACCGCGATCGGCGGAGTGAGCCTGCCGAAGGCAAAAGCCAGCGCCACCGCCGTGAGAACGGAAGCGCACACCACAGCCAGGGAGGCGGCCAGCCACCTCATGGTTTGGTGGAAGGCGCTGCCTTGCCGGACGGCGCTGCCTTGGCGGACGGCGCCGGTTTCCCAGCGTCTTTCTTTGGCGTCTCCTCCGGCGCGTCCGTATCCGGATCGAAATCCGGATCCTGCCCCGGGAAAAGAGACTGGAACTTGCCGGCATCGAGGAACAGCGTCGAGCTGCCCTGCCCGTCGCGCAGTTGGAGATCGGTGGTGAAGTAGCTGTTCTTCAATGCCTTTTCCACTTCCGCCACCCGCGAGTCTTCCACCAGGAGAAAGTCGGCATCCATTTTGTCCGGCTTCATGTCGTCGGAGTAATACCCCACGTGAGGGAAATCGCCCAGCACCCAGGGAAGGGGATGGTAGCTCGAGAGCAGGATATTGCCTTGCATCTGGTAATTTGCCGGATCGCGCGCCGCCATTTTTTTGAGCGGGCCGGTCAGCTTGTAGATATCGTTGAGCGTCTGCACATAGACGTATTTCTCATCCGGATCGACATAACGAAAGAAATTCAGCCGCACGGAATCGGCCGCCGAGGCGGCTAGAAGCAGCGTCGCGCAAGCCGCGAATAGGATAGAGGGCCGCTTGCGTCCGCCCAGCAGCTCCGTGAAATCCTCGACAACCCCTCCGAACAGGAAAAAGAAAGGCCACAGGAGGGAAATAACGCACCAAGGGGTCTTGTAGCGGATGATGCTATAGGCCGCGAGCGCGCCGCAGCCGTAAATAGCCAGGAAGCGCAGCAGGCGGTTGCTTCCCGGCAGGAGATAGCGCACCGAGCAGCCCACGCCGATGAGGGCCGGCCACTCGTAGATGGCAATGAGTTGCAGCCAATAGGACCAGTTCTTTTCATGGCCGTGGCCTTCGTTGCCGGTCTTGATCCATTCATGAAACGTCTGATAAAGCCCCTTGAGGGAAGAGAAATCAAGCAGCGTGCCCGAGTAGAAAAAGAAGATCGCGCCCAGGCAAACCAGCACGATGATCGAAAGATCGCGCGCTGACCAGCGGGACGGCGCAAGCGGCGGCGAGAGGGAAGGGGAGAACGGCTCCCAAGCGGCCACGCAGACGGCGGCCAGCGCGAAACAGCCCAGGTGAATGATATACGTTTCCTTCGTCAGGATCATTCCCGTGATGCCCAGCGCCGCGGCCCATAAACTGCGGATATTCCCCCATTTCCAGAGACCGGCGAAACCCCATACCGCCAGGATCATAAAAAATACGAGCCACGCCTCGTGAATCGCATACCGCGAATAGAAAACATCGCCGGGCGAGACCGCCATGGCGAATGCCGCGAATAGACAGACGCGCCGGTCCAGGAACGGATCGAAACGGGTCACCAGGTAAACGGTGGCGGTGCTGATGGCGGCTATCGGAAACCGCAACGCCCAGATATGCCTGCCAAAGAGCATCTGGAAGAGAAAGAGAACGTAAAAGTGGAGTGGGCCGTGGTAGTTCGTGGGGTCGTAGTGGTAGAACCCTTTCTTTGTCATCTCATCGACGAACCAGCCGTTGACCCCTTCATCGAAATGAGGCGGTTTCATCCCGAGCAGGATGAGGCGCAGGGCCGCCGCCAGAAGAACCGGCGCGAGGTTCACCATGTTCCGCCGGCGATCCTCCCCGGCGCTCGAGACGCGCGCCCCGGATTCCCGTTCGCTTCGGTAATAGGCCGCTATGTTTGCCCAGCTCATCGAGTTTCGGTTTCCCTCCAATTACACGGCCTCTTAAATCGAACGCGAGAAAGTTCTGGCCTCGCGGGGGACGGCGTTGTTACAACGTTCGTCCATGCGTTTGCTTGTCACGGGGGGTTGCGGATTCATCGGCAGTAACTTCATTCGCTACATTCTGGGTCATTACAGCCCCGAATTCGTGACGAATGTCGATGCATTAACGTACGCCGGCAACATCGGCAACGTCGCCGGCCTCGCGGAGAAATACGGCGGACGCTATGAGTTTGCTCAGGCCGATATCGCCGATGCCGCCCAGATGGACGCCTTGATGAGCCGCCACCAGTTCTTTGCCGTGGTCAATTTCGCCGCGGAATCCCATGTGGACCGCAGCATCGATTCGCCGCAAAATTTCATCCATACGAATGTCGTCGGCACGGGCGTGCTGCTGGATTGCGCGCGACGCCATGGGGTGCGGCGCTTCCTGCAAGTCTCGACGGATGAAGTCTATGGCTCGCTCGGGCCCGAGGGGCGTTTCACCGAGCAATCGCCGCTCGAGCCCAGTTCCCCGTACTCGGCCAGCAAAGCTTCCGCCGACCTCCTCGCGCTCGCCTGCCATAAAACCTACGGGCAGGAAGTGGTCATCACGCGCTGCTCGAATAATTACGGCCCGTACCAGTTTCCTGAAAAGCTCATCCCCCTCATGATTATCAACGCCCTCCGGGACAAGCCGCTTCCGGTTTACGGCGACGGACTCAATGTCCGCGACTGGATCCACGTGGAAGACCATTGCGCCGCGGTCTTTGCCGTGTTGCTGGATGGGAAACCGGGCGAGGTCTATAACGTCGGCTCGGACGGCGAGATGAAAAACATCGATGTCGTCAACATGATCCTCGACCGCCTCGGCAAGCCGAAGGAACTCATCCGCTACGTCACCGACCGCCTCGGCCACGACCGGCGTTACGCCATCGACTCCTCGAAGATCAGGAATGCGCTGAACTGGAAGCCGCTCCACCGTCCCGAGAATGGGATTCGCGAGACCGTGGATTGGTATGTCGCCAATCGCGCCTGGTGGGGAGGCTGATTTTTCGGGCGCATGCGGAAGATCCTCATCCTCGGCAGCGGCGGCCGGCTCGGAGCCGCGCTCGCGCGAATCTATGGTTCCTCGGATTTTGAAGTGGCGGGTCTGAATCACGCCGCCGTGGATCTCAACTCCAGCGAATCCGTCCAGGAACAGGTCACGCCGCTGGACTTCGACGTGTTGATCAACTGCGCCGCCCTCACCGACGTGGACTATTGCGAGACGCATCAAGAGGAAGCCCTCCGGATCAACGCTTACGCCGCGCGCGAGCTGGCGCAAATCTGCGAAAAAAAACGCGCCCGTCTCATTCACATCAGCACGGATTACGTATTCGAAGGCGTGAAAAGCAGCCCCTATATGGAGGAAGACCCCGCGCATCCCATCAGCGTGTATGGAGAGTCAAAACTCCGGGGGGAACAGGAGGTTCTTGGAGTCTCCGAACGGCATCTGGTGGTCCGTGTTTCGTGGGTATTCGGCCCCGACCGGCCAAGTTTCATCGACGGAATCCTGAAACGCGCGCTGTCGGAAGATCGCGCCGAGGCGATCGCCGACAAGTTTTCCGCGCCGGCCTTTACGCTCGATGTCGCCGAGTATCTTCGCCCTTTCATCGAAAAAATCCCGGAAGGCGGCCTGCTGCACCTTTGCAACTCCGGCCAATGCAGTTGGCGGGAGTATGGGCAATTTGCAATGGACTGCGCGGCGCGCGCTGGTGTTCGGCTCAAGGCGGCGCATGTCCATCCCTTGAAGTTGGAGGAGATGAAAAGCTTCGTGGCGAAGAGACCGATCTACACCGTTCTTTCCACGGACAAGATAACCCGCCTGACCGGCAGGAAACCGAGATCGTGGCAGGATGCCGTCGAGGCCTACGTCAAAGCGAAGTACGCCCCGGCAGGATAGTTTGGATGCCTCGCGCAAAGACGCAAAGGCGCAAAGGGGGGATTTCAAAAAGCAACTTCTTCCTCGGGGGAGGCCGTTGACGATTCGCTTGACGCCATGTTTGAGAAGCAACTCGCCGAAATTGATCAGCAAGCCGAGTTTTCGCCCGCTGAGCCGAAGCTGGGTGAGCAATCGCTTGGCGTGAACGGGAATAAGGTTCTCGACGGACTTCAGTTCCACGATCACCAGGTTTTCCACGATCAGGTCGGCGCGAAATCCCACCTCGAACTTGAGGCCATCATAGACGATCGGGAGCGGCACTTCGCGGTCCACGTTCAACCCGCGCTTGCGCAGTTCATAGGCGAGAACCACTTCATAAACCGTTTCGAGCAATCCCGGTCCGAGGTCGGTATGAACATGGAATGCCGCATCGACTACGACTTTGGCGATTTCATTTTCGTTCATTTTTCAGCTCTTCCTTTGCGCCTTTGCGCCTTTGCGTGAGGCTACCATCCCCATTTTACGCAAGGAATGAAAAAACTGGTGCATTCAGCCTGCAAATGGCAAAACCTCCGTAGCAACCAACTAAATTTAGACATGACGACTCAAGCGGGCGAAAAAATCAGCGTTCAAGCCGGTCAACTTCAGGTGCCTGACCATCCCATCATTCCCTTTGTCCGGGGGGACGGGACCGGCCCCGACATCTGGGCGGCCTCCGTCCGCGTCTTCGACGCCGCCGTCGAGAAGGCGTACGGCGGAAAAAGGAGCCTCGTCTGGCGCGAGGTGTTCGCCGGGGAAGCGGCGTTTCAGAAGTTTAACAACTGGCTGCCGGACGAAACGGTGGCCGCGTTTCGCGAATACCTTGTCGGCATCAAGGGGCCGCTCACGACGCCGGTCGGCGGCGGCATCCGCAGTTTGAATGTCGCCTTGCGCCAGATGCTGGATCTCTATGTCTGTCTGCGGCCCGTCTCGTATTTCAAGGGGACGCCCTCGCCGGTCAAGCGTCCCGAGAAGGTCGACATGGTCATCTTCCGCGAGAATACGGAGGACATTTATGCGGGGATCGATTTTCAGGCGGGTTCGGAAGCCGCCATCAAAGTGCTCGATTTTCTCAAGGCCAACCTTCCGCAGGAGGTCAAAAAGATTCGCTTCGCCATCGAAGCGCCCGAGCAAATCGGCATCGGCATCAAGCCCGTCAGCCGTCCCGGCACCGAGCGCCTGGTTCGCGCCGCCATCCAATACGCGGTGAGCGAGAAGCGCAAGAGCGTCACCATCGTGCACAAGGGAAACATCATGAAACACACGGAGGGCGCTTTCCGCGACTGGGCCTACGCGCTCGCCGAGCGGGAATTTGGCTCGAGCGCCTATGCGTGGAGCGAATGGGAGCGGACAAAGAAGGCCAGGGGCGAACCGGCGGCCAACGCCGAACAGAAGGATGCGCTCGCCTCCGGGAAGATTTTGATAAAGGACGCCATCGCCGACATCACCCTCCAGCAAGTCCTCACCCGGCCGGAGGATTTCGATGTCATTGCGACCTTGAATTTGAATGGCGATTATCTGTCGGACGCGCTCGCCGCGCAGGTGGGGGGCATCGGCATCGCGCCGGGAGGGAACATCAACTACATGACGGGCCACGCCATCTTTGAAGCCACCCACGGCACCGCGCCGAAGTATGCCAACCTCGACAAGGTAAACCCCGGCTCCGTCGTCCTTTCCGGGGAGATGATGCTTCGTTACCTCGGCTGGGGCGAGGCGGCGGATCGCATCATCAAAGCGGTCAATGGCGCGATTTCCAGCAAACGGGTCACCTACGATTTCGCCCGCCTCATGGAAGGGGCGACAGAGATCAAGTGCTCGGAATTCGGAGATAACCTCATCTCGCAAATGTAGGCGGGACGGAAGGTCCGAAGGAACTTCATCGTGAAGAGCTATCCGACGGCCTGGCAAAGAAAAGTCCTCTGGTCCGCCCTCACGGCGCTCGCCATCGCCTTTCTGGCGGTCCTTTCCGTCGCCGTCATTTTCCGTGTGGGCCAAATCCTTGCCTTTCTCCAGCCGCTGCTCATCCCGGTGGCCGTGGCCGGCATCCTCTCCTACCTGCTGGAACCGGTTGTGGAAAAGCTCACCGGGTACGGCGTCCACCGGACAAAGGCCGTCCTTTACGTTTTCGCGCTCATCCTTTTGCCGTTCGTCGCCATTTGTTTCTGGGTCGTGCCGGAGATCGCGCACCAAAGCCTCCAGTTCGCCCGCGATGTTCCCGGTTATATCGACGCGAGCCGCATCTGGATAACGAAAACCATCAAGTCCTCGCAGGAACGCTTTGGGGATGTTCCGTATATTCAGGAAGCGGGCGCCTACCTCCAGCAGTTGCTCCCCAGTCTGCCGGACAAAATATGGGAATTCCTCAGCCACAGTGTCACCGGGTTCCTCGGTGTTTTCGGCTTCCTGCTGGGCCTTGTCGTCGTGCCGATTTACCTCTTCTTTTTCCTGAGGGACGCCGCCAATATTTCCCGGCGGTGGCCCGATTATCTCCCGCTCCGCGATTCCGAGTTCAAGGATGAAGTCGTCTCCTGCGTGGTCGAGATCAACACGTACATCATCGCCTTTTTCAGGGGGCAGATACTCGTGACCATGATCGACGGCGTCCTTATTGCCGTCTGCCTGCTCATTGCCGGGCTGAAGTTTGCCCTTCTCTTCGGCCTCATGGTTGCCGTCCTGCAACTCGTTCCCTACCTCGGGATCATCCTTTCCTGCCTGCCCGCTTTGTTGACGGCCGCCGTCCAGTGGGGCGACTGGAAACACCCGGTCATCGTCCTCTGCATCTTTTTCGTCGTTTCGAACCTGGACAGCTTCTTCATTGCCCCGCGAATCGTTGGCGAATCCGTCGGACTTCATCCCATGACGATCATCGTCTCGGTTTTCGCCTGGAGTCTTCTGATCGGCGGACTTCTGGGCGCCCTCCTTGCCGTTCCGCTCACGGCCACCCTGAAAGTCCTCCTGAAACGCTACGTCTGGCGCGGCTTCGACAAACGCGAAAAGCCGGCGGCGCCGCTTCTGGAGGCAACCGGGTATACCCCGCCGTCATGACAAAAGCTTGATCCGCAGATTCACGCAGATTTCCACAGATTAGAGAACGTCCCGGTCTTCACAGATCAGCGGCAAACCCTGCTTCCCGAATCTGCGTGAATCTGTGTTAATCTGCGGATCAGATCAGCGGCTCCCTTCACGCGAACAACTCCGCATGACTGCCAAGCCGAATGAGACGCAGTTCGTCCGGGACTCGAGCGTAGATTAAGAGCAGGTCAGGCCTTATGTGGCACTCCCGGCAATCGGCGTAGCCTCCCTTCAGCGGATGGTCGCGGAATTTCGCGGGCAACGCTTTGCCGGAAAGCAGGTTATCAACTACAACGGCAACCAAGCCGGTAAGAACCTTGTCGCGCTGCAACTTCTTGTAGTCCCGCTTGAACTGGCTCGTGTGGACGAGCTTGCGCATCAGGATTCAAGTGCCTTGATCAGTTGGCGGACTGACCTGTAGCGGGCAGCCGACCTCGTATCTTCAGCCAGCGCCGCTCGCGTAGCGGCATTTGGAATACGCTCCGCGTAGCGGCTCTCAATCTCTTCGATGGTTGCATTGGCAAGATCAAGGCGGCGGCTAGTCGTCAAAGGGAACGGAATGCCCTTCTGGATGCCGACCTGGCTCAAAAACATGCCTATCGCCTCCCCAAGGGAAATTCCGAGCTTGGAGAGCACGGCTTCCGCGGCTTCCTTTTTGTCTGAATCCACGCGGGTACGAAGCATAGCGGTCTTGGCCATGGCACAAATATGCCACAAATGTGCTGCCGCGCAAGGCTGTACCCGTACAGGGCGCGGATTAGGCGGATCATATTGATATTTGGCTTGTGTTTGCGGTGGCTTTCGAAGCCAGTTTCTTGTTAAACTTTACCGGGAAGTTGAAGGTCTTCGTGGCGCCACACCTTGATAAAAGCTTGAACGAGTCCGGGCGCGGCTTGTCTTAGCCTTTGAAGAAATGAGAGAAGGTTGACGCGGGTTGTCGCCGATATCCGGCGAAATTCGGAGATCCCGAGTTCGTTCGCAGCCTGAAATTTCCTGTTTTATGACAACGCAAGAATTAACCCAGCAAGTGAAATACGCCGGCCAATGGATTCCCACCCTCGAGGCCGAAATGGCCCGCGTCGTGGTCGGCCAGAAATACCTGGTCGAAGGCCTGCTCACCGGCCTTCTGGCCAACGGGCACATCCTCCTGGAAGGCGTGCCGGGCCTCGCCAAGACCCTTACCGTCCGCACGCTCGCGGCGTGCATCAAGACCGGTTTCCAGCGCATTCAGTTCACGCCCGACCTGCTGCCGGCCGATCTCATCGGCACTCTCATTTACAACCCTCGCAGCGGCGAATTCACCACCAAACACGGCCCGCTTTTTTCCAACCTCATCCTTGCCGATGAAATCAACCGCGCCCCGGCCAAGGTGCAGAGCGCCCTGCTCGAAGCGATGCAGGAGCGGCAGGTGACGATTGGCGAAACCAGCTACCCGCTCCCGGATCCATTCCTGGTCCTGGCGACCCAGAATCCCCTCGAGCAGGAAGGCACCTACCAACTGCCCGAGGCGCAGCTTGACCGCTTCATGTTGAAGCTGAAAGTCGGCTACCCTTCCAAGGCGGAGGAGCGGCAAATTCTCGATCTCATGGCTACTTCCGCCCCGGCTCTCGACGTGAATCCCGTCGTCACGCCCCAGCAAATCCTCTCGGCGCGCGCGATCGTGAACCAGATTTATATTGATGATCGCGTCAAGGATTACATCGTCGATGTCATCTGGGCCACGCGCGAACCGGCGAAGTTCAAACTCGATCTCGACGGGATGATCCGTTGGGGCGCCTCGCCGCGCGCCACGATCAACCTCACGCTGGCGGCCCGGGCGCGCGCGTTCATCCAGGGCCGCGGCTACATCACGCCGCAGGATGTGAAGAGCGCGGGCCCCGATGTCCTTCGCCACCGGATTATCGTCAGCTACGAAGCCGAAGCGCAGGAAATCACCAGCGAGACCATCATCGAGAGGATATTCGCGAGCTTGCCGGTCCCCTAGAAAAACGCTGATTTTTATCCGCAGATTCACGCAGATTTTCACAGATTAAAGATGAACTTCCAGGTCTTCACAGATCAGCCAACCTTGCTTCCCGAATCTGCGTTAATCCGTGTTAATCTGCGGATTAGATCAGCGATTTCCTAACCCCATGCAGTCGCCGCGGGAGATTCTAAAGAAAATCCGCCATCTCGAATTGAAAACACGGGGGCTGGTGGAAACAGCCTTTGCGGGCCAGTACCGCAGTGTCTTCAAGGGACGCGGGATGAACTTCGAGGAAGTCCGGGAATACCAGCCGGGCGATGAAGTGCGCGCCATCGACTGGAATGTGACCGCGCGGCTCGGCCATCCCTTCATCAAGAAATTCACCGAGGAGCGCGAGCTCACCGTCCTGCTCGTCGTCGATGTGAGCGCTTCGGGCAACTACGGCAGCGTCAACCTCAGCAAACGCGAGATGGCGGCGGAAGTAGCGTGCCTCCTGGCTTTCAGCGCCATCCGCAATAACGACAAGGTCGGCCTTCTCCTCTTTTCCGACCACGTCGAGCTCTTCATTCCGCCCAAGAAGGGGAGGATCCATATCCTGCGCCTCATAAGGGACACGCTTTTCTTCGAGCCACGCGGGCGGGGGACGAATCCGGCGCTCGCCCTCGATTATCTCAACCGCGTCGTCACCCATCGCGCCGTCGTTTTCCTGGTCTCGGATTTCCAGGCGCCCGATTTTTCCAGGCAACTCGCCGTCACGTCGCGCCGCCACGATCTCATCGCCGTCCCGATCGTCGACCGCCGCGAAGAGGAACTTCCGGATGTCGGCATCGTGACGCTCGAGGACGCCGAAACGGGCGAACAGATTGTCGTCAACACGGCGGCGCGCTCGACGCGCGCCGCCTATGCCCACCTGATGGACAAGCGCAGGGTTCAACTGGAAAGGCTCCTCCGCAAGTTCCGGATCGACAGCATCGCGTTGAAAACGGACGAGGATTATCTCCCTCCGTTGCGCACCTTTTTCCGCCAGCGCGAACGCAGACTCAAACAGAGCACGGCATGAATAAAGATCAAGATTAACCGCAGATTGACGCAGATGAACGCAGATTCAAAAAGCAGAGACCCGGAGACCTTCGCCATCATCGGTGCGGCGATGGAGGCGCATCGAGAGCTTCGTCATGGTTTTCTTGAAGTGGTCTATCAGGATGCGCTCGTGGTTGAATTTGCGTTGCAGCGGATTGCCTTTGAGCGCGAGAAACTGCTCCAGGTGTCTTACAAGGGTGGGATTCTCCCCGGTTTCTACAAGGCGGATTTCGTCTGCTTCGGAAGCGTGCTGGTCGAGTGCAAGGCGGTTCAGGCGATAGGTGGAGTCGAAGAAGCGCAGGTCCTGAATTATCTCCGCGTTACCGGATTACCGCGCGCGGTCCTGCTCAACTTCGGCGCCCGTTCACTCGAGTACAAGCGCCTCATCTTCACTCCGGACAAAATCTGCGTAAATCTGCGCGAATCTGTGGAAGACATCCGGTTATGAACCCGATGAACAAAGTCGCGGAAACTATCAAGGACATCGCTCCGCCGGTCGATTTCTTTCCCTATCCGCTCTGGGTTGTCATTCTTGCCGCGCTTCTCCTGGCCGGCGTGCTTTTCCTCGCGGGCTGGATGATCTTCCGCTGGTTCAAAAACCGCCGTTCGCTCGCGCCGCCGACTGCGCGCGAGGCGGCTCTCGCAAGGCTGGAAGAGGCGCGGCAACAGATCGACCGCCTGGAGCCGTACGCTTTCAGCATCTTCGTTTCCGATGTTTTGCGCCAGTACGTCTCCGCGCAATTTCAGGTGCCCGCGACACGGCAGACATCGCCCGAATTCCTGGCCGGCGTGGCCGAAGCGCCCGCATTCTCCGCGGAGGAAAAAGCGTTGCTCGCGGAATTCCTGGAAGCCGCCGATCTCATCAAGTTCGCGCACGCCGAGGCCGGCCGGCGCGAAAGCGAAATCCTGCTGGAGCAGGCGATCCGATTCGTCAAAGGGGAGGCGCATGAATTTGCTCACTGAGTGGGGGATCACTTTCGTGCGGCCGTGGCTGCTGTTGCTGCTGCTCGCCATCCCGGTCCTCTCTTATTTGCGCGGCCATCTCGGCGGCGCGCCGGCGATCATCTTTTCCTCGACGGAGCCGTTGCGCGCCCTTGGCAGGCTGGCTGAATCCAGGGCCGGCAACTTCCTTTCCAGCCTCCTCTTTTTCGGTCTCGCCCTGCTCATCGTCGCGCTCGCGCAGCCGCGGAGAGGCAAGAGCATTACTCATATCCAGGCGAGCGGCATCGATATCATGATGTGCAACGACATTTCCGGATCGATGCTTGCCGAGGATTACATGATCGGCAACCAGCGCGCGAGCCGGGTGGACACCATCAAAAGAGTTACCGCGGAATTCATCGAGGGGCGGCCGAACGACCGTATCGGCCTCATCGCGTTTGCGGGCCGGCCTTACCTGGTCAGTCCGATGACCCTCGATCATGACTGGCTGCTAAAAAACCTCGACCGTGTCCAGATCGGCACTGTCGAGGACGGCACGGCCATCGGCTCCGCCATCGCATCGGCGTGCAACCGATTGAAGGACAGGAAATCGAAGACCAAAATCATCATCCTGCTGACCGACGGCGACAACAACGCCGGGAGGATCGCCCCGATCACCGCGGCGGAAGCGGCTAAGGCCTTGGGCATCAAGGTCTATACCGTCGGAGCGGGAACCCAGGGTTACGTGCCGTATCCGGTGGGCAAGGACGTGTTCGGCCACACCGTTTACCAGCAGGTGAAATTCGGAATGGATGAGACGGACTTGAAAGAGATCGCGCGGATTACCGGCGGCCACTACTACCGGGCGGCGGAAACCAACACGCTGGAGAATGTCTTCAAGCAGATCGACGAATACGAGAAATCGAAGGTGCAGGTGACCCAGTTTCTGCAATACCGGGAACTCTTTCCCTGGTTTCTGACGGCTGGGTTCGGAGTCCTCTGCCTGCAAATGTTGCTCTCGCAAACCGCCTGGAGGAAGCTGCCATGACCTTCGGCGCGCCGGAATGGTTTTGGGCGCTGGCCCTCCTGCCGCTCTTCTGCGTGTCCTTCGCCTGGAACGAGAGGCGGTCCCGGGCGCTGCTTCAAAAAATGATCGCCCTTCGCCTCGAGCCGGGACTCGCGGGAAGTGTCAGCCGGGCTCGAAGGCTGGCTCGCTTTCTCGCCCTCCTCCTGGGGATGGCCTTCGTCATTGCCGCGCTGGCCGAGCCGCGTCTGGGATACACGATCAACAAAACCCCGTCCTTGGGACGCGACGTGATGATCGCAATCGATACTTCCAAAAGCATGCTCTCCACCGATATCGAGCCGAACCGCCTGACGCGCGCCAAGCTCGCCGCCGAAGATCTCATCCGCCTCCTTCCCGGCGACCGGACGGGATTGATTGCCTTCGCCGGCAGCGCGTTTTTGGAAGCGCCATTGACGATAGATTATGGGGCCGTGCTCGATTCCATCCATGAACTCGACACAAACACCATCCCGCTGGGAGGAACGAATATCGCCGAAGCCATCCGGCAAGCGGCGGACGTTTTCGGCAAGGGCGAGGGCGGGAATGACTGCCTCGTTCTTTTCACCGACGGCGAAGAACTCGACGGAGACGCCGTCGAGGCCGCCCGCGAGTCGGCTGGCAAGTTCCGCATCTTCACCGTCGGCCTCGGCACCAGGGAGGGCTCGATTATTCCCGTCCCGGGGGACAACGGCGGCACGGATTTCGTGAAGGACGAGAATGGAGTCGTCGTGCGCTCGCGTCTTGACGAGAAGCGTCTCGGGCAGATCGCGGAGCTCACGGGCGGCTTTTACACGCATCTGGAAAACGGTCCCGCCGATATGAAACGGATTATCGAGGAGGGGTTGGGAAAATTGAACGAGCGCAAATTCGACGAGCAGCTCGCGAGGCGTCCGATCGAACGTTACCAATGGCCGCTGGCCGCCGGCCTCTTATTTATTTGCGGTTCGCTCCTCGTGGGCGAAAGAAAACGCCAGCCAGGTCCGAAGGCAAAAACAGCGGGCGCTCGTCCGCTCGCGGCCGCCGCCGTGGTCTGCCTGCTGCTCCTCCCGCGCGCGGCATTCTGCGCCAATCGCGGCATCGAACTTTATCAGGAGAAGGATTTCAAGGAGGCTTTGCAGGATTTCCAGCAGCAAAGCCGGCGGAATCCCGACTCGCATGAACTCCAATTCGACCAGGGAACCGCCTCCTATCAACTCGGCGATTACGAAAACGCGATCTCCGCCTTCGGCAATGCCCTTACGACGCAGGAGCCCGGATTGCGCGAGAAGGCGGAATACAATCTTGCCAACTCCCTTTTCCAGCGAGCCGTGCCCGAGCAAAGGCCGAAGCAGACCCGCATCGCGGATTTGCGAAACGCGATCCAGCACTACGACGAAGCGATCAAAGCCGATCCGAAGGACGGCGACGCCAGGTTTAACAAGGAGGTCGCGGAGAGGAAGCTGAAGGAATTGCTGAAGCCGCCACCGTCGCCTCCTCCACAAAATCAAAAGCAACAAAACCAGAATCAGCAAAGTCAGCAAAACCAGCAGCAACAAAACCAACAGAATCAGCAGAATCAGCAGAATCAGCAGAATCAGCAGAATCAGCAGAATCAGCAGGCCAATAACTCTGGCTCCAGCAAGGACCAAAACCAGGCGCAAAAATCCCAAGACCAAAAGGGCAACGACCAAAAAGACCAGTCGCAGCAGAACAAAGAGCAGAACGGCGACCAGGGGAACCAGCAGCCAACGCCTTCGGAGGGGAACGGGCAATCCAACCGCGAAAAAACCGCCGACAATACCGAAAACAACCCCGGGCCCGCGCCTGTTCCCACCCCAGCCAAAAATTTCTCCGGCGACATCAAGGAGCAAGGACAGCCTTCGCCTTCGCCCGCGCCGGGCGATCAAGAGACAGCGGAGGCGGCCGCAGCCGCGACTGCCAAGCCGGGCGAGATGACTCCGTCGCAAGCCCTCAACTTATTGGAGTCGCTCAGGGGCGAGGATGCCCGCTACCCTTTGAATGAACAGAAGCAGACTGATACTGTCCTAAAGGACTGGTAACCCGAGACGATCCCGCCATGCACTTCCGCTTCGCCCTGCTTCTGTCCTTCGCCTCGATCTGGCTGGGGCTCGCTCTCCCCGGCCGGTGCGAAGACGTGTCGGCCACGGCGACTTTATCGCAGGCATCGACCACGGTGGGCGAACCGGTCGAACTTCAGGTCAAGGTGAACGGAAGCCAGCGCGCGAGCCGGCTGCAAAATCCTGTCGATGGCCTCGAGATCACCTATGAGGGATCCTCGACCCAGGTGCAGCTCAATAATTTCGTCCTCAGCACAAGCGTCATCCAGACCTATAGCGTCAAGCCGCTGCGCACCGGAAAATTCGTCATACCCGGCGAGGTCATCGACACCGGCGCAACGAAGGTCGCGACCAATTCCGTCACACTCTCCGTCACGCGGGGCAACGCGGACGCGACGGCCCAGGGCGCCACCAGGCTTGCCTTCGGCGAACTGGTCGTTCCCAAACAGACCGCTTATGTCGGGGAAATGATACCGGTGGAACTTCGCATCTATGTCGACGAGCGCGTCCGTTGGAATTTCCAGGATCCGCCCGAGATCTCCGCGGCCGGCCTTAGCATGCAGAAAATGACCCAGCCCGTGCAGTCGCAGGTGAGAAGAAATGGCAGGCCTTACGACCTGCTGGTTTTCAAGACTGCCATCGCCCCTGTCAAGGCGGGCAAGCTCGCTTTTGGGCCGGCGACTCTCGATTGCCAGGCGCAGATACCGCAGCGCCGTCCCTCGATCCCGCACTTTGGAGACGACCTTTTTTCCGACGATATGCTTAACAACCCTTTCGGCACGTTCAGCGCCCCGCAGGAGATGACGATAAAGAGCGACGCCGTTGAAATCGAGGCGAAGGCTCTTCCTCCCGGCGAGCCGAAGAGCTTCTCCGGCGCCGTGGGAGCATTTGCTCTCACGACGGACGCCTCTCCGCTTCACGTGCAAGTCGGCGATCCCACCACGCTTACAGCGACGATTTCCGGCTGGGGAAACCTGGATGGCATCCGTCCTCCGCGCTTGACCGAAGAAGACGGCTGGAGAATTTACCCCCCTTCCAGCAAGGTCAAGGCGGACGACGACGTTGGAATCCGCGGGAGCAAGACATTTGAAATCCAGATGATTCCCCTCGAAAGGAAGAAGACCATACCCGCGCTCGAGTTCTCCTATTTTGATCCGATCGGCGAGAAATATGTAACCCTCGCCGGGGGGGCCATTCCCCTCACGGTGACGGGAGAAAGCGCCGCCCCGGCTCCGAGCCCCGTCCAAAATGAGGCGTCCGCGCCGCGTGAGCCGCCGCCCGCGCGGGGCATCCTCTATATTCGAACCGATTCCGCCGGTTGGGAAAGATCGTTCCAGCCGCTCTATGCCAGCCGCGCTTTCTGGGCCGCCCAACTGGTCCCGCTCGCCGCTCTCGCCGGTCTCGCCGGGTTCCAAAGGCAGCGCACCCGGAAGCGGACTGCCGAAGCGAGGCGGCTCGCCGCTCTTCACCGGGAAAAACAGGCACTCTCTCGGACCCTTAGGCGCGGCGACACCGGCTATGCCGCCTTTGTCGATGCCGCGGCGAGATACATCCAGATCGATACCGCTCTTGTTACGGATGGGAACGCAATCCTCGTTGACGCGGATGCCGCCTGCGCCTCGCGCCCCGTCACGGAATCGACGGCGAGCGCCATCAAAGAGATTTTCAGCGATCGGGAAGCGATCCACTATGCCGGCGTTTCCGCGGAGAACACCCAGGTGCCACCCAAGAAGCGCGCCGAAGTCCTCGCGGCCCTCCAGGAGTTCGACCATGCGAACGTTTAGGATATTCGCGACTGCCTGTGCCGGGGCATTCGTCCTCGCGGTGTCGTCCAGCCTCGGGCAGGGAGCCGAAGCGGCCCCGGGAGCTTTCGAGGAGGCGGCACACGATTATGACGCAGGGAAGTTTGTGGAAGCCAGACAGGCATACGATTCCCTGGTGGACTCGGGCAACTACAGCGCCAATCTCTTTTTTGACCTCGGCAACACCTGGTTTCGGCTCGGCGACCCCGGCCGGGCGATCCTGAACTACGAGCGCGCCCTGGCCCTGGAACCCGGACACCCCGAAGCCCGGGCGAACCTCGCCTTTGTGCGCGAGCAAACCGGCGCGCAAATTGGCCGCCGGACCTGGCTGGATGATGTCACGGCGCCCATCGACGTCAATGGGTTCACACTGGCGGCGGCGGCTGCCGCCTGGGTCATTGTCTTCGCCATCGCCGCGATGTGGTGGCTTCCCAACCGCCCCCTGCTCTGGACGGTTGTCATCGCGGGGTTTCTCGTGCTTGGGTGCGCCGGCGCGGGGATCGCCACGTTCGAGCGCGACAAATCGCTGGCAATCGTCACCGACAAACAGGCCGAAGCGCGGCTGGAACCGCTGGACAACTCCGGGGTGGCCGAAACGCTCCCCTCGGGAAGCCGGGTGAAGATCCTTTCCGACCGGGGGCCGTGGCTCTACTGCTCGCTTCCGGACGACGCCCGGGGCTGGGTTCCGTCCAAATCCGTGGAGAAAATCCGCCTTACCCATTCATGAGGGCGGCTTCGCCGCGGAGGGTGGCTTCGCCGCGGGGGCCGGATGGCCGGGAAAGCAGAGCGCCGCCGTTCGCCCTGCTTCTTCCCTGCGCCCTCCTTTTCCTCACCGGCGGCCTCTTCGCGAATACTTCGACCTGGCAGCAGACGCTTTCTCCTGTCATCCCCGGAGGTTTTCCGCCGCCCCGCCCCTACCACGCGGTGTATCGATTTGGGTGGAGCGGTTTCACCGCGGCTTTCGCGAACACGGCTGTTTCGAAGCCGGAAGACGGCCTCCTGCGGCTGGACGTGGAGGGAAGAACCGTCGGCGTGGTGCGCGCTCTTTATCGGCTGGACGCGAAGCACACCGCGCTGGCGGATGCCGCCACGCTCCTCCCGATCCGCGCGACGCAAACCGAAGTCTATCGCCCGAAATCAATCGATACCCGGATGGAATTCACGGATCGCGATGTGACGCGTTTTCGCGCGGTCACGCCCGGAACCAAGTACAAGCCGAAACGATTCGAATTCCCCCGTCCGCTCGATATTTTCACCGCGATGCTTTTCATAAGAAGCCAGCGTCTGGAACCGGGAGATACCTATAACTTCGTTGTTTACCCAGGCACAGCCCCTTACTGGGCAAGCGTTCGGATCATCGGGCCGGAGAAACTCGAGGTTCGGGCTGCCAAATACAATGCCATCAAAGCGGAGCTGAAACTGAAAGCGATCAACGACAAGCTAGAACTCCAGCCGCATTCCAAATTCAAACGGGCCTTTATATGGATCTCCGACGACGCGGACCGCCTTGTCCTGCGGGTTCAAGCCGACATTTTTGTCGGCAGCGTCTGGGCCGAATTGGAAAGAGTCAGCTTTCGGGACGAGTAAAGCGCCTGTCTGTTTCCTCGGCTGGGATTTTCCTGAAAATGGTCGTGCGGCATCCAGCCGGACTCTGCTACAATCCGTCTCGACAATGCCGAACACCCGGCATTTGAGCCCCAGCGCCCATCAGGGCCCGGTCGCGTTCGCAGGCTTTAGTCGATCCAGCGAACTCTTGAACCACTGCCAGGATTGGTTGTGAAATCGTTCAACAAGCGACGTCTATTCAACGCGGTCCAGAAGCTCAACAAATTGGCGCGGCGATAGAATCCGCACCCCCTCGTATTCCTTGAGCACCAGCAGGTCGTTGTCTCCGGTGACGATGACATCAGCCCTTGCCGCAACGGCTGCGGCGAGCACCGCATCGTCATCCGGATCACGGCAGACCGCTTTCGGCAGCGGGGCAGGTTCTACAAGATGCGCCCTCTCGCGGTACGCCGCGAGCAGCGGCACGTCATCGGGTTCGATCTCGAACTTTTCCCGGAGTTTATCGTCAAGTTCCGCGAGGAGAATCCTGGAAACAAACAACTCCTGCATTGGCAGACGCCGCTTGACAATGTCCCTGCAAAGACCGTCCGCAACCAGTCCCGCGATGAGGACGTTGGTGTCGCAAACGACTTTCAAGAGATGAGATTGAAGACGTCCTCATCGGTGTAAATGCCCTTCGCACGCGCTTTCGGGACGAGTTTGCGGCGGCTTGCCTCGAATGATTCCTGCCAGAGTTGCTTTTGCAGGGCGCGCCGGACAAATTCACTTTCCGTAAGGCCCAGCCCTTTGGCGGCGCGCGCGACACTTTTCCGCAAAGGGGGCGGCATGCTGATGGTAAGAGTCGTCCTCATGGAGTAAGACAGTGTATTACACCCAAGGCCGTGATGCAAGAGATTTACTCCGCAGGCGCTCCAGCCCGGTTTTCGTGCGAAAAACGCCCTTTACTCGTAGGACGATCAACCACACGGTGTCAAGACGAAGTCCGACCCAAAAAGAGGAACCTGCCTACCAGGCTGAGTAATTCTTTTATTGACCGGTTTCCTTCGAGAGGGCACCCTTCGTGCTTCAAAACCAAAGTATGAACCGGATTCGTAGGGGGCCTCGGCTATCGAGGACGATAGGGACGATTTTTGCATCGTTTTTATGGTTCACTACGCTCTCGTCTGTCGCGAATGCGCAAACTCAGGTCGCCATCTCCTCGACGCAGCGGAATAATATTTTTTATGTCGGCCAACCGGTGCAGTTTACACTGAGCGGCCCGGCTTCCAGTTACCAGGTGCGTGATTACTACGGGAATATGGTCGACCAAGGCGCGATTCCCGGCGGGACAATCAACGTCAATGCCTTCTATCCCGGCTGGTACAAACTTTACGTTTATGGCGCGCAGAATCAAGGGCCTCCGGCCGGCAACGTCCTCGGGGGAACGACGTTTTGCATCTTCCGCAACGAGAGCAACTTCCCGGCGCTTCCGTCCGCCGCGGCCTACCCGCCCAGCGCCTTTCTCCAGGACGAGGTGGTGCGCGGTGTCACCGGAATGGGCCCGAATCGTTACGCAATCAACAACGCTTCCAGTCCCAATGCCGACATTGCCACGATCCAGGCGCTGGTTGCCATCGACGAGCTGTTTTACACGCCGTTCGACACGGTGCGTGTTCGTCCGCTCATGATCGCTTTCCCCAACGGCACCACCGGCGCGGCGAACCTCGCAGGAGTCAAACAGGTCGTCCAGACGTTCCAAAACCAGGTTCAATACTACGAGGGGCTCAACGAGCCGAATAACTCGACGGACGGAGCGAGCTTTGTCACCCAGCAACTCATCCCCTTTTACCAGACGGTAAAAGGGGTCAATCCCAACCTGAAAGTGCTGGCGCCCGCCATTGTGACGATAGGGCCGTACGGCTTGAGCTGGCTCCAGGCTTTCTTTGGCGCGGGGGGAGGGAATTACATGGATGCTTTATCCTTCCATGCTTACAACAACATCAATGGCGACCCCGCGCTCGCTGAGGAATCCTTCAGCGGACTGAACACGCTCCTGAGCCAATACGGTCTCCAGAATATCCAAAAATGGCAAACCGAGCAGGGCTTCATGGCCTCCTGCTACGGCGCGTACGAACCCCGGCTGCAAGGCCGGTGGACGATGGTCGAGATGATGTGCTTCGAGCAAAATGGCATCCCGAAGGAGCATAATTACCTCTGGTACGATCGGAATATCGGCTATTGGGCGTTCCCGATGTTTTGGGAAAATTTCGATGGCAGTCTCAATCCTGCCGCGGCGCTCATGCGAGTCTGGTCGGAGGAGCTTTACGGCACGACCTTCTCGAGTGCATTCGACTTCGGCCAGCCGGGCAACCACATCTATCTCGGCAGCTTGTTTACCGGGGCCTCGAAGTCGGTCGCCGCTTTCCAGAGTTGGGGGAGCACCGATGGACAGGTGACCCTTTCTGTCAGCAGCGGGAGCTCGGTTAATTACGTAACCCCTTTCGGCCTCGAGTACAGTCTGCCGGTCACCAACGGGCAGGTCACGATTCCGGTTCCTGAACTTCCCGTTTACGTGGAACTGGCGCCCGGCCAGACCGTCAGTGTCGTCCAGAATAATTGGGGGCCGAACCTGGCCCTTCAGCAGGGGGTGACCGCGACTCCCTCCGGCACATTGACGACGGTGGGCGGCGCAAACGACATCACCAAGGTTTTTAACGGGGTCCTTGAGGACTGGTATTACTACCAAAATGCCACCAACGCCCCGTGGACCGACAATATTCCACAGGGTTTCCCTTACTCGTTCGTGTTGAATCTGCCATCCACGCAGACCGTCGACCATGTGGTCGTTTACGCGGCAGTGCCGTGGCAGCCTTTCTCGACGCTGGTCGACTATGAATTGCAATACGATGCCAACGGCCAGGGCCAGTGGGTGACCATCCAGCACGTTCAGGAACCGACGAACAGCTTTCCGGTGTATTCACAGTTCGTCGGCTGCACCGCCGACAGCTTTTTCAGCGACAGATGCATTTTCCAGCACAGCTTCGCACCGGTTCAAACCCAGCACATCCGGCTGCTTATCAATAACTGCACATTCGGCGGCGGCGCGACCCAGGACGTCGTCAACGCCGGAGGGCAAACAGCTCCCCAAAGCATCTGCCTTCGCGAGATTGAAGTTTACAACGCCTCCGCGGTGGGGGGCACAGCCGGAATCTCCAGCGGCTCCCCGGCGCCGGTGGTCGCCGCGGTGGACCTCGCGGCCAACACGGTGTTCTCCGGACCCGCGGACATCACAATCCCCGCCGACATCCTTTCCACGACCGGCGTTCCGACCGCGTCGGTCCAGTATTTCGCCAATGGAACGCAGATCGGCCAGGACACTTCGACCGGGCAGCATTCCTTTACCTGGTACGACGTAGCGCCAGGCCAGTACGCGCTTACAGTCCAGGCCACGGATATCAATGGGAATGTCACCACATCGGCTCCCATCAACGTCACAGTCGCCGCGCCTGGGACTATCAGCGGACCTTTTGTTTCGACAGGATGCGGACTGACGGGCCAATACTTCCAGAACCCGGACCTTACGGGCAGCCCGCTCTTCAGCCGCCTTGACCCCGCCATAAACTTCACATGGGGCAGCGGCTCGCCGGATCCATCCGTGGCGCCGGACATGTTCTCCGCTTGCTGGACCGGTGAAATCGAACCCCTCTATTCGGAAACATATACCTTTACGACGCAAAGCGACGACGCCGTGCGGGTCTGGGTCAACGGCCAGGAAATCATAAACGACTGGACCGCGCACGCGCCGACTCAGGACACGGGAACCATCGCGCTGCAAAGAGGCCAGCGTTACAGCATCGTTATCCAGTATTTCAAGCAGGACACCTCCGCGACGCTCCAGTTGTCATGGTCCAGTCCAAGCCAGCAGGCGCAGATCGTTCCGGCCTCGCAGCTCTATCCGGCAGTGGCGATCGTCGCGCCGGAAAACGGGACCCAGCTTACCGCGCCGGCAAGCATGACAGTCACCGCGAATACGATTGGCATGAGCGCTACGGTCAGCAAAGTGGATTTCTTCGCCGGCCAGGTCCACATCGGCGAAGACACCACCGCCCCTTATCAAATCAATTGGAATGCCGTCCCCGTTGGAGATTACCCGCTGACGGCCACCGCAACCGACATCAACGGCAACGCAGTGACTTCGGCTGTGGCGAACGTGGCAGTGGCTCCGGCCAGTCCCATCACATCGCCCGCCGTGGCGGCCTTTGTGAAAGTCGACCTTACGACCGCCGGCAATTGGAAGGGAGTCTATGGCACGGACGGCTTTAACATCATCGGCGATACAGCCAATTACCCGTCCTACGCCGCTGTGACTCCGTCGCAAAATTTCTATTTTCCCTGGGCGGAATCCACCACGGACGCACGCGGATTGCAGAAGGCTTCCTCCTCGACTGGCCGCATCGCCGCGTGCTGGTACACCCAAAATTTGAGCGGCGGAGGCAGCAGCTACACGGTCGATGTGAACCTCGTCGATGGGCAGACGCACAGCCTGGCCGTCTATGCGATGGACTGGGACAGCCTGGGCCCCCGCTCGGAGACCATCTCCATTTTGGACGCCAGCAGTGGCAACGTCCTGGACAGCCGGAGTCTCTCCTCGTTCCAAGGCGGCCAATATTTCATCTGGAACGTCAGCGGACACATCCAAATCCAGGTCACGAACGTTCAGAGCGGCGCGAATGCGGCTATCAGCGGACTGTTCTTTGGGCCTTCCCAAAGCGGCTCCGCCACGCCTGCCGGCTCGGCAACCTATGTCAAGGCAGATGTGACAACCCAAGGAAACTGGGAGGGCGTTTATGGCGCGGACGGCTACAACGTGATCAACGACATAGCGAATTATCCCAGCTATGCCACAGTCACCCCCCGCGGGAGTGTGAGCTATACATGGGCGCAATCCACCACGGACCCGCGTGCGTTGCAGGAGCCCGGCACCACGAGCCGGATTGCGGCTGGCTGGTTCACTGAAGGTCTCAGCACGGGGAGCGGCTTCATTGTGGATGTAAATCTTACCGATAATCGGACTCACCAGGTCGCCCTTTACGCGTTGGACTGGGACAGCAACGGACCGCGTTCGCAGCAAGTGCAAATTCTAGACGCCGGCACCGGCGCGGTCCTGGATAGCAGATCGTTATCATCGTTCTCCGGCGGGCAATACCTGGTCTGGAGGCTCACCGGGCACGTCCTGATCCAGGTCACGAACAACGTAGCCGCCACCAACGGGGTGATCAACGGACTTTTCTTTGATACGCCCGCTGGATTGGCGACACCGACACCGGCGCCGACACCGGCGCCAACTCCGATCCCGACTGCAACACCGACTCCGACTGCCACGCCGACTCCGACCGCCACGCCGATTCCGACTGCAACACCGACTCCGAGCGCCACGCCGACTCCGAGCGCCACGCCGACTCCGACGCCGGTCTCCACGACAACGGCGACCTATGTAAAGAGCGATGTTTCGACTGTGGGCAATTGGACGGGAGTATATGGCTCAGACGGCTACAATGTGATTGGCGGCACTGTGAATTACCCGGCCTATGCCACGGTGACGCCCAACGGAAATCTGAGTTGGACCTGGGCGTCGAGCACCCAGGACCCGCGGGCATTGCAGCAGGCTTCCTCCTCGACCTCCCGTGTCGCCGCGTGTTGGTACACCCTAAATTTGAGCGGCGGGAGCAACAGCTTCACGGTGGATGTGAACCTTACCGATGGAAAGACTCACAATATCGCCGTCTATGCGGTGGACTGGAACGGCGCCGGCCCCCGCTCGGAAACCGTCACGGTTTTGAACGCGAGCAGCGGCGCCACTCTGGACAGCCGGAGCCTGCCGTCGTTCCAAGGCGGGCAATACCTGGTCTGGAGCGTAAGCGGGCACGTCCAGATCCAGGTCACGAACAAGGTAGCCAGCTCCAACGGGGTGATCAGCGGACTATTCTTTGATACGCCCACGAGCGTCTCAAGCCCGACTCCAACCCCAACCCCAACTCCGACTCCGACTGCCACGCCGACACCGACACCGACACCGACGCCGGTCTCCACGACAACGGCGACCTATGAAAAGAGCGATATTTCGACGGTAGGCAATTGGACGGGAGTATATGGCTCAGACGGCTACAATGTGATCGGCGGCACTGTGAATTACCCGGCATATGCCACGGTGACACCCAGCGGAAATCTGAGTTGGACCTGGGCGTTGAGTACGCAGGACCCACGGGCGTTGCGGCAGGCGTCCTCCTCGACCTCCCGTGTCGCCGCGTGCTGGTACACCCTAAATTTGAACGGCGGGAGCAACAGCTTCACGGTCGATGTGAACCTTACCGATGGAAAGACTCACAATATCGCCGTCTATGCGGTGGACTGGGACGGCGCCGGCCCCCGCTCGGAAACCGTCACGGTTTTGAACGCCAGCAGCGGCGCCACTCTGGACAGCCGGAGCCTGCCGTCGTTCCAAGGCGGGCAATACCTGGTCTGGAGCGTAAGCGGGCACGTCCAGATCCAGGTCACGAACAAGGTAGCCAACTCCGACGGGGTGATCAGCGGGCTATTCTTTGATACGCCCACGGGCGTCTCAAGCCCAACCGCGACCCCGACCCCAACCGCGACCCCGACCCCAACTCCAACCGCGACCCCGACTCCAACCGCGACCCCGGCTCCAACCGCGACCCCGACCCCGACCCCAACCGCGACCCCGACCCCAACCGCGACCCCGACCCCAACTCCGACCTCAAACCAAAGCGTCTCGGCAGCTTACATCATGACAGACGGGACGACCCAGGGAAGCTGGCAGGGCGTTTATGGCGGGGACGGCTATAATGTGCTCGCCGATACGGTGGATTACCCGGCGTATGCCACGGTGGTTCCGAGCGGGAATTCCAACTGGACGTGGGCGTCATCGACCACGGACGTACGCGGTTTGCAGAAGGAGTCCACCTCGGGCCGGATCGCGGCTTGCTGGTTCAGTCCAAGCACCACGAACGGCTCCTTTGCCGTGGATGTAAACCTTACCGACCAGCAGACTCACCGGGTCGCCCTTTATGCCGTGGACTGGGACAGCGCCGGCCGTTCGGAGCAAGTGCAGATTCTGAATGCTGGCACCGGCGCGGTTCTCGATAGTAGAACGCTCTCATCGTTCTCGGGCGGGCAATACCTGGTCTGGAATCTCACCGGGCATGTGCTGATCCGTGTTACCGTCACGGCTGGTGTCAACGCGGTGATCAGCGGACTGTTCTTCGGCCCTCAGTAGCTCAATACTCGCGCGGCGGGGGGCCGCGAGTCTCCTCGGAAACGCCTTCAACGTGTAGGACAATCATCCACACGGTATTAGGAGCCGGTCTGATAAAAGAATAGGAAACCTCTCACTGGCGTTTGAAACGTGATTTGGCAATACTGTAGGCGGCATCGAGGGGAGTAATTGGAGATGCTGAAAGTTTTGGCGTGAAATCGACCGCCGAATAGGGGGCCGGGCCGATGGAGACAGGGCACATAACGAAAAGAATCGAGATTGGTTTTGCCAAAGAAAGCGCAAACGACCACGTGCGGCAGCTTGCCCTCGACCGTAGAGAGCTTTCAAGAAAGTCCTTTTTTTTGGACGGGTTGTTCATTTCTTACTGAAGCAATTGAAGGATCTGATGAGAAATTCCTCATACGGCATGTCGGATGAAGAGACGCACGCCAGGCGCGAAGGCGGCGGCCAGTCCACGCTCTCGGAACTCGAAGTCAACACCATCGAACTCTTCGTCCAGATCGCCCATCTTCTGGGCATCTCGAAATCCATCGGGGAGATATACGGTCTCCTGTTCGTTTCCTTCGCGCCGGCGCCGTTCGAATACGTCCGCGAAAAGCTCAGGATGAGCAACGGATCAGCCAGCCAGGGACTGCGGCTCCTTCGCAGCGTCGGCGCGATCCGCACGATATACGTCCCGGGTGACCGGCGCGACCATTACGCGGTCGAGACAGGCTTGGTGACGATCGCCACGGGCTTTCTGCGGGAGAGGATAGCGCCGAATATTTCGAGCCAGGAATGCAGGATCGAGAGAATTTTCAGCATCCTGGCCGAAATGCCTCCCACGCATCGCTCTCTCGTCGAGGAAAGATTGCAAATACTCCAGTCCTGGCGCCGCCAGGCGTGGGCCGTGCTACCAAAGCTCATGGAATGCCTGAGGGCGGGGAATGAGGTATTCCCAGATGAGATCACGCCGCCGGACGGAGGATTAAACCAAGCCTGATTTGCCCTGAACTTCTTTAAAAATCCATGGATCAAACCTTGACTCTTGACCCGCCCGCCGCCTCGAGCGACGCCGCGCCCCGTCCTTATCTCACCATTCGGCCGAGCCGCGGCTGGGTGGCGCTGAACCTGAGTGAACTCTGGCAGTTCCGCGACCTGCTCGTCTCGCTCGCCAGCCGCGACCTTAAACTCCGTTACAAACAAACGGCTCTTGGCGTGATCTGGGTAATCCTTCAGCCGCTGATGGCCGCCGGGGTATTTTCGTTCGTCTTTGGCAGCGTGGCCAAACTCCCGAGCGGCGGCATCCCGTATCTGGTGTTCTCGTTCGCCGGGCTGCTCGGCTGGAATTTCTTCAGCACTGTCCTGACGAAGACGAGCGCCTGTCTCGTGGGGAATGCCCATCTCATCTCGAAGGTCTTCTTTCCGCGGCTCATCCTCCCGCTCTCGAACATCGGCTCGGCCCTGGTCGATTTTGCCGTCGCCGCCGTGATGATGGCTGTGCTGCTCGCGCTTTATCGCATCGCCCCCTCGTCCATGGTTTTGCTGGTACCGGTCTGGATGCTCATCCTGACGGCCATCGCCATGGGCTGCGGCCTCTGCACGGCTGCCCTGGCCGTATCTTATCGCGACATTCAGTACATCTTGCCGGTCTTCACCCAGATCCTTCTTTATGCGAGCCCGGTGGCCTATTCCGTGAGCGCGGTGCCGGAGCATCTGCGGTGGGTGTATTTGCTGAACCCGCTGACCCCTCCCTTGGAAGCGCTGCGCGCCAGCCTTCTCGGCACGCCTTTTCCGGAGCCGCGATCCCTTCTTATTTCAGCATTGCTCGCGATCTTTATGCTCGCCGGCGGCCTCTACTCCTTCAAGCGCATGGAAAGGAAATTTGCCGATGTCATCTAGCGATATTGCCATTTCGGCGCGCGGCCTGTCGAAGGCGTACACGATTGCTCACGAGCAGGAAAAGCATGCCACGCTTGCTGAAGCTCTTCTGCACAAGGCGCGTAATCTGAACTCCGCCTTCCGCAACGGCAAAGAGACTTTTTGGGCGCTCAAGGATCTCAACTTTGACGTGCGGAAGGGTGAGATCATCGCAATCACGGGGCGCAACGGCGCTGGAAAGAGCACGCTGCTCAAAATTCTAAGTCGAATCACAGAGCCTACCACCGGCCAGATCGACCTCTACGGCCGCGTAGGCTCGTTATTGGAGGTTGGCACCGGCTTTCATCCAGAATTGACCGGTCGCGAAAACATTTTTCTTAACGGCGCCATTCTCGGAATGACGAAGAGCGAGATTCGCCGGCAATTTGACCCGATTGTTGACTTTTCCGGAGTGGAAAAGTTTTTGGACACTCCAGTGAAGCGTTACAGCAGTGGCATGTATGTCCGCCTTGCCTTCGCCGTCGCCGCGCATCTCAATCCGGAAATCCTGATTATCGATGAGGTTCTGGCAGTGGGAGACGCTGAATTCCAGAAGAAATGCCTGGGGAAGATGAAGAACGTGGCCTCCGGCGGGCGAACGGTGCTTTTTGTAAGCCACAATATGACCGCGGTCAGGAATCTTTGCACCCGTGGCGTGTTATTGGATCGCGGAGAAATTCGTTTCGCGGGGGCTGTCGATGAGATGATCGGCCGCTATGTTGACATCGGAAGCGGAGACAGGGGAACGTCGTGGGTGCGGCCATCGGACTTGCCGATCCATTCCATGGGCTTTGAAGCCATCGATATCACCCTGCAAGGAGAACAACCGCGTCTTCGGCTCGAAGCGGAAGCCGTATTGAAAAGTATCGCCAAAGGAAGCGACGTTTTTGTTGCCGTTGACATTTGCGACCGCACTCTGAATCCGATCATGCAGGCGCTGCCGACGACAAGCCCGTTCATTTCCGGGGCGGTTGGCACTCATCGGCTGTCATTGGAGATCGAACTGCCGCCGCTGATTCCGGGGCACTACATCGCCGACTTCTGGATCGGTCCACACATTTCGACCATTACCGACTACATAAAGGGCGCAGTGAGTTTTGAAGTGCTTGAGAGCCCGTCTCAAGACCGTAACTCCGCCCATTGCCCGACCCACGGCTTCGTGGTTCCCATTTCGCGATCTCGCTGCACAACAGATCGACCTTTATCGCCAGTGTCATGAATATTCACCGTCCGCTCATCTCCGCCTTGCGACGCCGACGCCAGGCGATTCGCCTCCGCGAGATTTACCACAGGTTCCACGATTTTACCATGGCCCCCGAGGGTCTTTATGTCGACACTCTGCTGCTGGCTGAGCGAGTGTCCGCGCTTCCGGGGTGTGTCATCGAATGCGGGGTATGGCGCGGGGGAATGAGCGCCGGGCTGGCGACCATCCTGGGGCCTCACCGGAACTATTTTCTATTCGATAGCTTCGAGGGGCTGCCGCAAGCCAGGGAGATTGACGGGGAAGCCGCCTTGCGCTGGCAGAGTCAAACGGATGCGCCCGATTATTGGGACAACTGTTCGGCTCCCGAGGACTTTGCCCATCGCGCCATGACGCTCGCGTCCGCTCGTTCGTTCACGTTGGTAAAAGGCTGGTTCGATACCACTCTTCCCACTTTCTCCCCGCCGGAACCGATAGCGTTTTTGCGATTGGATGGCGATTGGTACGATTCAACCATTGTTTGTCTGCAAAGCCTGTTTGATCGAGTGACACCCGGCGGAATCATCATTCTTGACGATTACCACCTGTGGGATGGCTGCAGCCGCGCATTGCACGACTTCCTAAGCCGCACGGCGGCGGTCGAGCGCGTTCGTGAATTCAACGGCATCTGTTTTCTTCAAAAGCGAGAAGATGTCGCAGCGGTGGCGCCGGAGCGTGCCGGGAGTCGGGAGTCAGAAGGGATTAAGCTTGCTCCCAGATGACCGGGCGGACTTTTCCCGCCATTCAGACCACGGCCGGATCGTTCCCGTGAGCGGTCCTCGCAGGGAGCAATTTTATGGGGATTGACCTACCTTCGATGGCCCTGCTGAGCGCCGCCAAGCGCATGGGCGTTGACTTCTCGTCCACGGCCATGATAGGCCGCCAAAATTTTGCCGGGGATCGCGTTGAGGCCGGCCTGAACCGGATGTTTCAGACGCTGGGCATTCCCCAGGACGCGCACGAATTTAGGGCGCGAAACCTTTTCTGCGAAGAACTCTTTGGCTTGCTTGGCGCCAAACAGGTCGAATCTTTCGACGTTTCAGACTATCAGCAGGCCACGCATATTCACGACATGAATCAGCCGATTCCGGCCGTTTTCCACGGACGCTATTCCTGCGTCCACGACGGCGGAAGCATCGAACACGTCTTCAACATCCCGCAGGCGCTGAAGAACTGCCTCCAAATGGTTCGATTGGGAGGGCATTTTACGCAGGTGAACCTTGCGAACAACTACATGGGCCACGGATTCTGGCAGTTCTCCCCGGAGATGATTCATCGAGCCATGTCGCCCGAAAACGGCTTCGAGATTCGGGCTGTGTTGCTTCACGAAACAATTCCCGGCGGTTGCTGGCACCTTGTAGCCGATCCGGCGAAAACTGGCGGACGAGTGGAATTATGCAATGCGAATCCGACGTACATCCTGACGATCGCCAAGCGCACTACGATCAAGGACATTTTCGCCACGCCTCCGCAACAGAGTGATTACCTGGTGGAGTGGAGCGCATCCGCCGAAGCGGCATCGCAGATACCTCTCCGCAAGCGGCCCCTGATTCGACGGGTGCTCGGCAGGATTCAGCGACTGGTGACCCGGCCGCCCGTCCCGCCGGTGTATAATCCGCTGCACTATCGGCGGCTAAGCGAAGAGCAGGTGTGGCTCGGGGATATATAAGGCTTCTCCGTGAAGTCTCATCCGCAATTGCGGCGAGTCAGAAATCGCCCGTTCTACCTGACATAAATGACCGTACCGCTCATTTCTTCAAGGAGCTTCATGACAGAGTCCAGCATTTTGAGAGTGTGTCCGCTCTGTAATGCGCCTGTTGTCCAGATCGGGCGGCGCATCGCGAAGTCGTCCATTATACAGGCGTGGCGGGACCGGCTTGGTATTGATGTCTCTTCGGAGCTCGGCGCCGGATCGGCTTTTGTGGAATTGTGGTGCCAGCGATGTGGCTTGGGCCATTTCGACCCAATGCTCGCCGGTTCGGCCGGTTTCTATGCCAATCTTCAACAAGTTGACGGCTACTATTCGGCGGAGCGCTGGGAGTTCGACATGGCATGCGAGGACGCCGCGGGCGCGCATGCGCTTCTCGAGGTCGGATGCGGCACGGGCGAGTTTTTGCTGAGACAGAAGCGCCCTGGCATGAACGCCGCCGGGCTCGAACTCAATCCCGATGCGGTTCGAGTGGCGCGATCTCGCGGAGTGGACGCCCGGGTTGCATCCGTCGAGTCGCTGGCTGATGACGAGCCGAACCGGTATGACTGCGTCTGTTCCTTCCAGGTTCTCGAGCACGTTCCGGAGCCCGTGCCGTTCGTGCAAGCTTGCATCCGGCTGCTGCGCGCCGGTGGCTGCCTCATTGTGTGCGTGCCGAATAACGGCGGCTTTATTCACCGCGATCCGCTCAATATCTGGAATTTGCCGCCGCATCACGTTCTTCTATGGAATCTGCGCAGCTTGCGATGGCTCGCCTCGGAGCACGGACTGGCCGTCGAGCGTGTTCTCTATGAGCCGCTCTCGGGCTTCCACGAAGAGTGGTATCACTCGCTTGTCATTCGGCCGCTGGTGAGCCGCTTCGCCGGTCCGGCCACGGGGACGATCTGCGCCGTCGCGCGCCAGGCGTTGCGGAAGCGGCGCATTCGATCCCGCATTCGCGGAGAGCGAATTTACGTGCTGATGAGAAAAGGACGCGGTGATGGCTGCTTATGAGCAAGCCGGCGATTCTTTTTGTGGGACACGACGCCAGCCGGACGGGCGCGCCTATGGCGCTCCTTCATTTCATGCGCTGGTTCAAAGAAGTGGTTGGATGGCCGTTTTCCTGTCTGCTGAAAAGCGGTGGTGAGTTGGAAAAGGAATTTGCGGCGCTGTGTCCGACAACCGTTCTGGCGCAAGGAGCGTGGCATGCGGGAGGGTACAGGCGGCGGATTCTCGGCAGACTGGGTCTCGGCGGCGCCGCCGCGTCACTGCACGAACATTTGGTTATGAGCCGGCAGGTGCGCAGGCCCGGGCTAATCTATTGCAATACAATCGCCGCGCTGCCGGCGCTCGAACTTGCGGCGCGCCGCGGCAGACGCGTGCTGTGTCATGTGCATGAGCTGGAGTTTGTTTTCCGCGCGACCGTGGGGCTCGCGGCGTCACGAAAGGTCCTCGATCTGACTGATCGCTTCATCGCTTGCTCGCAGGCGGTCGCGGACAACCTTGTCCAGCGGCACCAGGTGAAAGCCGATCGAATTGAGATTGTCCATGAATACATGCCCACGAGCGTCAACGGTCGGTTCGCGGAGAACGGCAATCGCAGGTGGCTCCGCGAGAAACTCGGTCTTCGCGAGAACACGGTGGTCGTGGGCGGTTCCGGCGCGCTCGGTTGGAGAAAAGCCACCGACCTCTTCGTGCAGTTGGCTGCGATCATCCGGCGGCGCAAGCCGGAGCTCGACCTGCACTTCCTGTGGCTTGGCGGGGCGATGGATTCGGGTTTGGGCTTTGAAGTGATGCACGACGTCGAGGCTGCCGATCTCATCGGCCGGGTCACGCTCATGCCTCTCCAGCCGGACCCGATACGCTATTTCAGCGGTCTCGATATTTTCGTGTTGCCGTCCCGCGAAGACCCTTATCCGTTGGTCTGCCTGGAATCCGCGGCATGCGGAATCCCGATTGTTTGCTTCGATGGCGCGGGCGGAATGCCTGAGTTTGTCGAAAAGGACTGCGGCATCGTTGTTCCGTATCTTAACACGGAGGATATGGCGTCCGCTCTGGTAAAGCTCGCGGAGAACCCGGAGCTTCGGAAAAGGTACGGAAACGCCGCGCGAGTGAAAGTAGGCGCGCGGCACGACGTGTCGGTTGCCGGCCCGAAACTTTTTGCCGCCATGCAGCGAACGATGGAGTCCTGATGGTCTCATTATGCCTGCTGTTAGCGTAATCATCCCGACTTACAACCACCGGAGCTATGTCATGGAGACGCTCGACTCGGTGTTCGCGCAGACGTTCACCGACTACGAGGTCATCGTGGTCAACGATGGTTCTCCGGATGATACGGCCGAAGTGTTGCGGCCCCTGGCGGAGGCGGGGCGGATCCGCTATTTTGGCCAGCGCAACCAGGGTCAGGCCGCCGCGCGCAACCGCGGACTGGCGGAAGCTCGCGGCGAGTTCATCGCCCTCCTGGACGACGATGATCGCTGGCCTCCCGGCAAACTCGAGTGGCAGGCCGCCGTGTTGCGGGAGGCGAAGGAGGCCGGGGTGGTGTGCGGTCAAAAGTGCTACCTGGGTGATTCCCATTTCGAACCGGTCGCGGCGCCCTCCGAGCCCCTCCTGGAAGCATTCCTCACGCGCAACCGGATTCAGTCCCCAGGCCAGACTCTCATCCGCGCCAGTATCCTGAAGCAAATCGGTGGATTTGACCCCGATATCTGGGGCGCGGACGACTGGGACCTCTGGCTGCGCCTGGCAGCCGCCACGGAATTCGCATTCCGGGAAGAACCGGCGTTGATCCACAGGCGGCACGCGGGGAATGCCTCCCGGCATTTTCTCCGGATGCATGCGAATGCTCACAAAGTGCTGCGAAAGCACCTCGGGTCGTTCCCCCGGGAGCACTCGCGCCGGCTTTGGCTGAACGCCCGGTTTTTCGTGAATGATTTTACCAGCGGCGAGGGATTCGAGGCGGCGAGCAAGTTTCTGCTGGCCGGAGAGCCGCTCTCTTCCCTGCGCGCCCTGGCCGGCGTGGCGCGCATCCGGCCGCGCCTTCTGCTTTCGGCGAAATACCTTCGCGCGGCCGGCAGCGCGATCGCGCAGGTTTTCTCCGCCGCCCACGCTTCGCGGTGACCGGAGATTTGACTTTGTGAAGATGCCACCCAACCCTGTTCGAAATTTAGTGCCGGCGCTGCAACGCATGAAGCACGAAAGCGCCCTGCGCCGGACGCGCCGCGAGCTGCAACGCACGGCCATCGCCGGAGTCAAACGAAAGAACGCCATCTCCGGCCCGCCGCGCCTGATTTACCGCATCTCGGATGGAAGCAGCCGGAAAAACAGATTCCCGTTCGCGACCAAGCGGGCATGCCTCGAGAATTTTCTCTCGGTCTTTGCCGGCCATGGGGAGCGCCTTTTGATCATCGCGGACAACGTTTCCGAAGCGACGTTCGAGTATGTCACAAAACTGCACGGCGGCGTCGTGCGCACGTCTCTCGGGAGCGGGGCGCAATCCTGGCGGCATGCCGCTTTCGAGATCGCGCTGGCCAAATGGGATCCCGCTGAATCCGTCTATTTCGTCGAGGACGATTATCTGCACGGCCCACTTTCCCCGGCCGCGCTCGTCGAAGGCCTCGAGGTGGCCGATTACGTCACGCTCTACGACCTCTCGGACAAGTATATGAACGGCTCGGATGGCGGGCCGAATCCCTTCGTGGAAAACGGCGGCGAACTGACGCGGGTTTTGCGCACGAAATCCGCGCACTGGAAACTGACGAACAGCACGACGATGACGTTCGCCACGACGGTCCGGACGCTCCGCGAAGATTACGATATCTGGGACAGGCACACCCGCGACCGGCGCTACCCGGATGACCTGGGAGTGTTCCTGGACCTTATGCGGAAGGGCCGCACGCTCATCTCGCCAATCCCCGGGTGCGCGACTCATTGTGAAATTGAATGGGCTGCTCCCGGCGTCGATTGGGAGCAGGTATTGCTCGATTCCCTCAACGCGAATACGGAGGTCCTGGCCTGATGCACATCTGCCTTCTCAACATGCAGATCGAGTATTACTCGCCCGTCTCTGGCGGGGCCGTGGCCACGGTGATGATGCAATATGCCCGCAACCTTCTGGCGCTCGGCCACCGGGTCACCGTGCTGACGGCGGTCAACGGCGATGAAGTCTACCCGGTGGGGGATGTCGTGCCGATCCGCAACGGAAACCGCAAGACGATCAACGCCGTCCAGAGCCGCGTCTCCGCGTTGCGCCAGCGCATCGAAAGCTGGGATTATCCGCACTACGAATACTACATCCGCTCCTTCAAGGCCGCCCTTCGGCGGCTTTTGCCCATGCCCGACGTCGTGCTCATCCATAACGATTTCGTGGCCCCGCGGCACATCAAGAAAGCGCTCCCGCGAACGAAGGTCGTCCTGATGTTGCACAACGAGACGCGCACGAACCTTCGCGACAAACGGAAGGCGCTCTCCTACGTGGATCTCTTCCTGCCGCTCGGATGCTACATCCGGGACTGGACCGCGAAGGCGTACGACATCGCGACCAACAAAATCGTCCCGGTCCGCAACGGCGTGGATCTCGAAGTGTTCAAGCCGCGCGACAACTATCTGGACCCGGCAAAGCCCGTCCGGGTCCTCTTCATCGGGCGCATCGACCCGAACAAGGGGCCGGATCTCGCCGCGGACGCCGTGGCCCAACTGAGGCGGGAGGGAGTTCCCGTCACGCTTTCGGTGGCCGGGAGCCTCTGGTTTTACGGACATGGGAACGAGATGGAGGATCCTTACTTCCGCTCGCTGAAAACGAAGATGGACGCCGCCGAAGCGGACTACCTGGGCCATGTGACCCGCGCGAACGTGCCGCGGCTGGTCCGGGACCACGATGTCGTGTGCGTTCTCTCGCGCTCGCAGGAGCCGTATCCGCTGGTCGTTCTCGAAGCGATGGCCTCGGGGTGCGCCGTTCTCGCGTCGGATCGGGGAGGGCTGCCGGAAGTCTGCGGAGGCGCCGCGATCGTGGCGAACCCGGACGATCTTCGCTGCGTCGTGGACCGCCTTCGGTCCCTCGCCGCGGATCGGAAGCTGCTAAGAACGACAAAAATAAAATCGGTTGAACGCGCGGCCAGGGAGTCGTGGCCGGAGAAGACGGAGCGATTGGAAGGGATCTTTAAAAAGGAGCTTGGATTATGATGACTGGGGAAAATAACGGTTCGTTCGCAATAGGGGAAATTCAGAGCCCGCCCGCGGCGCAAGGCGCCGCCTCGAGGGTCGATGCAAGCGCCGGGCCGGCGGCGGTCCCGGTGGTGGGTGGAGTCGCGATCCCTTCGCACGTGGGGGGAATCGACGGCCTGCGCGGGCTTGCGGCGTTCTCGATCGCCATCTTCCATATCTTCACCGGCGCGGGCATGCCGGAGTTCCGTCCGTGGGGGCACGTCAATCTTCTTCGTCCGATGCACGACGGCTGGGCGGCGGTGAATTTCTTCCTCGTCCTCTCCGGCTTCTGTCTCTTCTGGCCCTACGCGCGGCAGGCGAGCCGGCAGTGCCATTATAAAGGGTATCTCTTGAACCGGATCCGGAGGATCGTTCCGGCGTACTATGCGTCCCTGTTGATAGTTCCGGCGCTCTACTTCGGGATGCACTGGTTCGGGATCAACCGGGGCGATTCTTCCGAAACACCAAACGGCTGGCTGGATGCCGTGGCGCACTTGCTGCTGATGCACTCGCTCATTCCAGACACGTTCTATTCCTGGAACCATGTCTCCTGGAGCCTCGGCCTGGAATGGACCTGGTACTTGGCGTTCCCGCTTGCCTTGTGGCTTTTCCGGCGGGTGGGCGCGGGACGGGGGCTTTTAATCCTGATCGGCATCACGCTGGCCTACCGGTGCGGCCTCTACGTGATAGCCGGCCCGGCGGGGGGTAATGCGAACTCCGGGTATACGATGTGGATGCGGGTGCTTCTGCCAGGACGGTTGGCGGAGTTCGGCGTGGGCATGTATGTTGCGGCGCAACTCGCGAAAAATTATCGCGGGAACGCGGATCCCTTTACCGGGTGGTTACTCGGGCGCCCACTCGTCGCGCTGGGGCTATGTCTCACCGGGATGTTGGCCGCGCACCTGCTGCTGCCGCTGGATACGTACCTTCCTTTCCGCGATATGACTTATGGACTTGCCTTTGCGTTCCTGCTCGTGGCAGTGGCGGATCCTTGCCGCGGCTTCATCCAGCGCGCCTTCTCCGGGCGGTTGCTGGACGGCCTCGGCCAGTGCTCTTACAGCCTCTTCCTGCTCCACATGCCGATCGCCAACGGGGTTACGGGGTTTTTCCGTCTGCACGGCATCGACG
>Ga0302324_100002935_pt1 | contig 38656 bp, 26 predicted proteins | sample Palsa_T0_1_FD_201949 | JGI IMG/M metagenome (GOLD analysis project Ga0302324, IMG submission 201949) | Peat permafrost microbial communities from Stordalen Mire near Abisko, Sweden - Palsa_T0_1 | ecosystem: Environmental > Terrestrial > Soil > Palsa > Peat permafrost | place: Sweden: Abisko... | reverse complement strand
CCAGGCCAGAAGCTGCTCTTCCTCATCGCGGGTTATGGTTAGCGGAGTAAGCGGGCGCCCCATCGCGGTCCCTCCCACTCTATCCGATGAAGCTATCCGCGTAATTATTCAACTTATTTCAGAGACAGGACACTAGCAAATTTGGAACAAAGTGGCACCAGAAGTGGCACCAGCTCTTATTTCTTGATTTCCTGATCCAGAAAATTATCTCTGTAAGCTATTGATTCTATGGTGCCCAGAGGGGGACTTGAACCCCCACGACCGGTAAAGGTCTGCGGATTTTAAGTCCGCTGCGTCTGCCAATTTCGCCATCCGGGCTTTCAAACGAAGGCGCGATCCTGCTGCGAATGTGTCTCCTATGATAGCGTCTTGTCCTTTGTTACGCGATTCGGCACACATATCCAAACTGTTCGATTGCGATCGAAGTCGAACCCCGGAGTCCAAAACAGATCCAAGCGGATTGCGGCAGCTTCCAGGCTCTATAACATCGCTTTTTTCCGGCGGTCCCGGCCTTGAATTTGTTAGGATTCGCTTCGGCTGTGATTCTATGTCGGGAGCCCCCCTGATGCGCACATCGTTCACCGCTGTTCTTCTCTTGAACCTTTTCCTTCCCTTCTGTTTCGCTCAAACCCCTGCACCGGCAACGCCCGCACCGCCTCCTCCGACTGAAGATCAGATCAAAGCCGCGGCAGCAATGCCGTTTCGTAACGCGAATTTGCCGATTGAGCAACGTGTCGACGATCTGGTTTCGCGCTTAACTCTCGAAGAAAAGGTTTCGCAGCTTATTGATCGCGCCTCACCGATTCCACGACTCGATATCCCCGCGTACAACTGGTGGAACGAAGGACTGCATGGGATCGCGCGATCCGGTTACGCCGCCCTTTTCCCGCAAGCCATCGGCAACGCGGCAACCTGGGATGCGCCACTGTTAGAGAAGATCGGGGCTGTCGTGTCGACAGAAGCCCGGGCCAAATTCAACGACGCGATTCTGCACGGCAATCACGATCGATTTTACGGACTTACCATCTGGTCGCCCAACATCAATATCTTTCGCGATCCACGGTGGGGACGTGGCCAGGAGACTTACGGAGAGGATCCGTTCCTCACCAGCCGGCTTGGCGTCGCGTTTGTGAAAGGCATCCAGGGCGACGATGCCAACTACTTCCGCGCCATCGCGACGCCCAAGCACTACGCCGTCCACAGCGGACCGGAGACGACCCGCCACAAAGTCGACGTAGATCCAAGCGATCACGACTTATGGGACACATACCTCCCCGCATTTCGTGCCACGATTACCGAGGGCAAAGCAGACTCGATCATGTGCGCCTATAACCGCGTGGATAAGGATCCGGCCTGCGCGAGCAAAATGCTGCTCGGCGATATTCTTCGCGGCGACTGGGGATTCAAAGGGTTCGTCACATCCGACTGCGATGCGATCGACGACTTCTCGCAGCCCAATGGCCATCACTACTCGACGGATCACGAAACGGGTTCAGTGTCAGGAATTCTTGCTGGAACTGATACCGACTGCGGCACCGCGTATCGCGCGCTGACGGATGCCGTGCATCACAACTTGATCGCCGAGGCGCAGCTTGACGTTTCGCTCAAGCGGCTTTTTACGGCGCGCATGCGGCTGGGCATGTTCGATCCACCGGAAAAGGTGCCGTATGCATCTCTTCCCTTCTCGGTGGTGAATTCACAGGAAAATGCGGCTCTGGCACTCAAGGCTGCCCGCGAGTCCATGGTTCTGCTCAAGAATGACAGCCATTTTCTACCTCTGAAATCCGGCGGCGGACAAACAATTGCTGTCATCGGCCCGTTGGCTGCCTCGCGCCTCGCGCTTGAAGGAAACTACAACGCGATCCCGGAGCACCCCGTGCTTCCGGTTGATGGAATAGTCGAGGAGTTCGGCGCCAAGCACGTGCTCTATGCCGAAGGGTCGCCCTACATCATGGGCGGCGAAGTGCCGGTTCCGCGCACTGTGCTGCGCGCCGCGACCGACTCGACCCTTGAGGGTCTCCAGGGAGAATACTTCCCGCAGCCAAGCTTCAGTGGCGCACCCGAGATGATTCGCGTTGATAAAGAACTCGACTTCGACTGGGCCTTTGCGAATCCGGTTCCGAGCCTTTCGGCCGACACCACGGCACAAAGTTTCGCTGTCCGCTGGACCGGCGCGATTGCCGCACCAGTTGCGGAGACGGATAACTTTCAGGTTCGCCTGCCGTTTTGCTATCCCTGCGATGGGAAGCTGAAATTCAATATCTACCTGGACGGCAACGCGCTCGAAGCGCTTCCTCCGGATGCGCAAGGCCCAGGAAGGCTTCCGCCGAGCGGCCGCAACTTTGGAGCCATTCAGCGTTTCTCGATTCCGTTCGCCGATACGCGTCCACACGCGCTGCGCATTGAGTACGTCCAAAGCGGCCGCATCCCTGGGGGCGGGCTTGTCTTCGAGTGGAGCCCACGGCATGAGCTGCTTCAGGATGAAGCTGTCGCTGCTGCGAAGAAAGCAGATGTAGTCGTCGCCTTCGTCGGCCTGACGGCGCGCCTCGAAGGCGAAGAGATGCGCGTGAATGCCAAAGGCTTCGCAGGTGGAGACCGGACCGACATTGTTCTTCCCGACGTGCAGGAAGAACTGCTCGAAGCCATCGCGAAGACGGGCAAGCCCATGGTGGTTGTGCTGCTAAACGGCAGCGCCCTCGCAGTCAACTGGGCGCAGCAAAACGCGAAGGCGATTCTCGAAGCGTGGTACCCGGGACAGTCTGGAGGAAAAGCAATCGCAGAGACGCTCAGTGGCAAGAACAATCCTGCCGGCCGCCTGCCGGTTACTTTCTATACGGGCATTGATCAGCTACCGGCATTCGAAGATTACTCCATGGCCAACCGCACGTATCGCTACTTCAAAGGCAAGCCACTGTTTGCGTTTGGAGACGGCCTGAGTTACTCGACATTCGCCTACTCTCAGGTCAAGCTTTCGACCGAAAAACTGCGCGCCGGAGAGACGCTCACCGTGGACGCAGACGTGAAGAACAACGGCCTGTTGGCCGGTGATGAAGTTGCGGAGCTCTATCTGCGGCCGCCACAAACTGCGATCTCACCGAAATTGGCTCTCGCTGGGTTTCAACGCGTCCAACTGAACCCGGGTGAAGCTGCTCACGTCACGTTCCGGCTCGAGCCGCGCACCCTCTCGCAGGTGGATGAAAAGGGGGTTCGCGCGGTAGTTCCTGGCCACTATCAGATCTCTCTCGGCGGATCGCAACCCGATGGAGACGCAGCCCAAGGCGTGCGAGCGAAGGAATTCACCACCGTGGGCACGGTGCAGATTCCGCGCTAACAGATTTCTGAATTTCAGCGGTGTTCTTACTGCGGTTTCTTAAAGTTAATATTCTCGCCGTCGAGCCGATATTCGGCCGAGCACGTGTCGCCGCCGCAGATCATCGTTTCGCCGGCGCAAAGCTGACGGCGCGTGATCAACCCCATGGTTCCGCAGCGCGGGCAGGACATGACAGCGACGTAGGGATTTTGCGCATTGCCGAGCTTGGTTTGATTTTCGAGGACGAATACTGTACCCGGGTCCATTCGCTCCGGGATCCATTCTTCTAAATACTGCAAGTCGGTTGTCATCCTGCCCTCCGAGAGTTTGACGTGACGGAGCGACTTTCGATGAACCCCAGCGCTCCGTTGTGCAACAACAGCAGGCTGCGAATGGCTACGGCAAAATCAGAGAAGATATAGGCCCGATCGCTTTGAGACAGGTCAACACTCCACAACAGGCGTGCCGACTTGAAAGCTGCGGCTTTGAAAGACTGCGTCCCTGACTTTGCGCTCGCCAGAGACTTTGCTTTTTCAGTTGCAGATCAGTGTTGCTGGAGCCCGGCCTACGCGTCAATCGAAAACAAATGGATGCCAGTATCGAACAGGGTACTTCAGGCACAAACTAACGTGGGATTCATCTGCCGGCGGCTTCCCTGCCTTTGGTCTCGGCAACTGTATCGATGGCTCGATAGGTTTCGATGTTGCGTAGAATTGCTTCGACGTACTCGCGCGTTTGCGTGAACGGGATCGACTCTATGAACTCATCCATCCCGTGATAAGGGCCCGCTGCTTCCCAATCCGCTACACGTTCGTCGCCTGCGTTGTAGGCTGCCAACGCGTATTCCGGCACGCCGCCGAAATGATCCAGCGTGTGCCGGAGATAGCGGGTGCCGAGTCGAATGTTCGTCTCCGGATCGAGAAGTTGGAAAGTTTCAAAATTCTTGATTCCTTCCTCACGCGCCATGGCACGGCCGACCGAAGGCAATAGCTGCATAAGTCCCCACGCATTGGCATAGGAGACAGCGGACGGATTGAACTCCGATTCCTGACGAATCAGCGACGCTACCAGATAGGGATCGAGGTTGTTTTTCGCAGATTCGGCTTTGATCGTGTCCCAATACGGTTCGGGAAACAAAATGCGCCAGTAAACCAGCGGAATGGAATTAATGGATGCCGATGCGGCATAGGGCAGCGCCCGCTTCAAGGCACGCATGGCACGATACGTCTCGCCAAATGAGGCATAGATTTGCGCCTCCGCCAACGCGCTCCACGAACCCGAGTCGGGGTCCGCGGCAATTTCGCGCGGAATGTATTCGTTCAACCCGGCGTTCGCCAGAAGACGGGCCTTGGCCAGGTGCTCGCTGTCCTCAGGGAAGCTGTCATCGAGCGGGGGCAACTCTGGAGCGTTAATGCGATCGATCTCCGGATCCGTTTCAGGTTGCAGGGTTCCCAAAGCCGCCAGTCGCTGGCGCGCCATCTGCGCATAGAAGAAATGCTGATAGGCGCGAACAATCGCCTTATAGTTCGTTGCCGCAACAGCAGGTTTGTTGTCCTGCGTTTCATAGAGGCGCGCACGCCAATAGAGTGCAGCCACAGTTTCGGTCGCACTGGGATACAGATGGATCTGCTCGTCAAACGTGTGCGCTGCATCGGAGAAGAGGCCTTGCCGATAATTGAGCCAGCCTGCGCGCCAATGCGCCGCCGCAGCATTCTTGTTCTGGGGGAAATGCGCGGACAGGTAGCCGTAATACTCGACTGCTTTCGCATAATCGCGCGATAGCAGATACATATTGCCGCTCGAATAGAGCGCTTCGGCGAGCCACTCACTTTGCGGGAAGCGGCTCTCCATGTCTGTCACGATGCGTTGCTGCCCGTCGATATCGTTACGATTCCTCGCCAGTTCCATCAGCAGATAGGCTCGGCGCGCACCATTCTCGTCTGGTGTGTCGGGCAAAACTTCGACCGCGGCCGCAGTCAGTCTCTTCAGTTTCAAATCGCACGCCACTGCGGCAACAGCAAAGCCGGCACGCGCCTCCTGCGAAAGACCCGCCTGGCGCGCGAGGGCGCGGTACTGTTCCTGTGCCAGCCCATAGCGGCCCGCGTTGTAATAGGCATCGCCCAGGCTGCGCAGCTCCGTGGCGGTCAACGATTCCTCGGCGCCACTCGCCGTCAGGCGCGCCCGGGCAATCTCCGCCTCCGGGCTGAGCGGATGACTCAGGAGAAGATCCTTGAAGAGGCGGTCTGCTTCCGCGGACTGTCCCAGAGCCAATGCGACCTGGCCTTTGGCAAGCTGATAGCCGGGTCTTTCGGTGGCGGCTCCATGCGCAGCTGCGGCTAGCACGCGTTGGGCTCCATCCAGGTCGTGCATGGCGAGCAGGACAGTCCCTTCAAGCTCGGGCGATTCGACATCGAAAACACTCTCGGGATATTTCTGAATGAAGTCGTGCAGCATAGCCTCAGCCGCCGCTTCATTGCCGGCTTCATGATCGGATCGCGCGGCGAGGAAGTCCGCATAGTCGGCGAGCACGTCGCTTGCCTGCCGCGCCTGGTGCAGGTTCGTAGAGGCCTCGGCAAATCGACGGTCTGTCAAATAGGCGTGGCCGAGCGCCAGATACGCTGCCGCCGCCGCATCGCCGGTGTGCTTTTGCGCGTAGCTGGAGACACCTGCATAAGCGGCGGAAGTCCGCATTGTGGCAAGCTGCTGCGCCATGGGCCGCAATTCGCTGGAAGCAACAAATGCCCGCTTGATCCGAATTGCCCGCGGAGACGGACGCCGTTTGTGCCTGGCACTTATTCGCGCCGAACGCGCTCCTGATCGGCTGGAGGGCTTTCTAGTCGCTGTCTTCGCCGATGGCTTGCCGGTCGCACGATGCGAAGCAGAGGTCGAGGGTTTCTTTGGGGCTGCCGGAGAGTCCGTACTTTGAGCGGCAATCGGTGAGACAAGAAATAGCGCGGCCAACATGCCCGCAAGAATGCAGGCCCCCTTGGTCGCGAGAATTGAAGACGTGGGGGACTTCATAGAATCACTTTAAGCCGAATTGCACGTGAGCGACAGCCCTCAACCGTTGGCAGGGCCCTCCGAAGTCACGCCTGAAGAAGAGACCGTTCATAAGCTGTTTAGGTGGTTTGGTTCCTCTCCCCACCGTCCGTTACACTGGAGTGGTACCGTCCGGCGCATGTCGCTCCGAGACTTCTGGACGAAGTTTCCGAAACTTACTCCCATGGCAACCATCCAACCAATTGCAGGAGAGAACGAGCAGCATCCCGACGTGGCGCTGGTTGAGCGCGTACGCGGCGGAGACGTTTCGGCCTACGATACGCTGGTCCGCAAATACGACCGGCAGATCTTCCGGATTGCGCAGCATATTACGCAAAACCGCGAAGACGCCGAGGACGTGATGCAGGACGCGTTTCTCAAGGCGTACGAGAAGCTCGAGCAGTTTCAGGGGAATTCGAAGTTCTATACATGGTTGGTACGGATTGCAGTCAACGAAAGCCTGATGCGGCTGCGCAAGCGGCGCACAGGCAGAATGGTCTCGATCGACGAGGATGTCGAGACCGAAGAGGGCAGCGTTCCCCGCGACCTCGCCGACTGGGCACCCGACCCGGAGCAGAACTACACCCAGGCCGAACTGGCCGAAATTCTGCGCAAGACCATCCAGGGACTGCCGCAGGGATTTCGAGTGGTCTTCGTTCTGCGCGATGTGGAAGGACTTTCGACGGAAGAAACGGCAGAGACGCTGGGCCTGAGCGTGCCGGCGGTGAAGTCGCGCCTTTTGCGCGCCCGGCTGCAACTGCGCGAGCGGCTGACCCGCTACTTCCGCAGCAAAAAAGGGCCGAAGGAAATGGGAGTTGAAAAGTGACCTGCACTGAGTTTTTGGCCCAACTCGATGACCTGCTCGACGACGCCGTGACCACGGAGATGCGCGCCGATCTGCGGGAACATTTGCGCGGTTGCGAGCACTGCGAGGTCACCCTGAATACCACACGCAAGACCATCGAGATTTACCGGTCCCACGAGATCTACGCTCTGCCGACCGATCTTCGAGAACGCCTGCACGCAGCCATCATGGCGCGCTGCAAAAAGGGCTGCTGACGCCGCTTCGCTGGGCTGCCAAGTAAAGCGTGGCCGGTTTTAAGCTCTGCTGGAGATTTCTCCTCTTTGTACTTCCAACCAGATCACTTAGAGTGGAACACCTTCATGAGCAATTCTTCAGGGTAGGATCCCGAATTCCGCCACCCCGCTCGGTGTTCCAACGAATACCTTCCCATTCACGATCGTCGGCGTGATGAACTTGTTGCCGCTCCCAAACTGATCGCGAGCACTCGCCGCCTGGTTGCTGTTGTACAACTCGACCAGAGTGGTGGCGTCGAAGGCGTGCAACACTGCAGGCGACGCATTCTCTACAGCCCAGACAATTCCATTCGTAGCTACATTGGCGCTGACTGAAGGTGTCGTCCCCGGATACTGGAAGGTGTTTGCACTATGCACGGTTGCCGCGGTGGCAAGCATCGCATTGGTGATGGGGAATGCCTTGAGCGTATCGGTCACAGCCCCGTAATAGACCGTGCTATTAAAATAAGCGGGCATTGAATATACGGTGCCGCTGAGGCCCCCCGAGATTTCCTGGTAAATGGCAGTGTCGCCCGTGGAACTGAACTTGCCCATAGAGTCGCGATTGACGACGTAGATCCTGGAATCTTTGCCCGCCCCCACGGCCAGATGATGCACAGTGCCGGAGGAATCCGTCAGATCGGGGAGAACGAGCGCTCCTCCTGAACCAAGGTCCTCGTCGCCTGCCGACTCTGACACCGTGTTCGATGTTTCGAAGTAGTCGGCCACACTGAGAGTGGGGGTCGCGGTCGAAACTTTCACGAAGGCGTTGCCGAAATCGCTGCTTGTGGGGAAACCGCTGGCATTGAGGGTCGTGTCAAACGTCCCGTTCGCATCGAGGAAATAGATGTTTCCGCTGGCATCGGCCGCAAGACCAGCACCGGCCATCCAGATCGATCCTTCGCTGCCGTTCGGCGTTAAATTGAGCACGCCCGTTTGTGCGAAGGTCGACTCGCTGTAGGCCATCAGCCACCCGGTGTAGGGTCCACTGTCGCAATGCGATGTCCACCCCGTGTAGATCGTGCCGTTCAGTAGCAACAGACCTATGCGCTCGGCATACTGTCCAGGATCGAAGACCACATTTCCCGCTGAGCTGTTCGCGCCGGTTCCCGGATAGCTCGCGCTGATTTCGGTCGGGCTGCCGGAGAGTTCCGCGCCGGTTGTGACGTCGAGCGCATGCAGTCGCTGATGATAATGTAGCGACGAATCCTCCGACATCCCCACCACAAAGATGGTGCCATTGGTGCCGGCTTTTCGGTCGATGACCGGCGTCGACGTAATCCCGATCTCCGGCGTAATCTGGCTGCACCCGTGATCGTCGCTGGTGGTTTCGCCAGCGCCCAGAATCGAAGTCTTCCAGAGCTGCGTTCCTGTGTCAGCGTCAAATGCATACACGCTGTCGTGCTCGGTCACGGCGTAGGTGACATTGTGCGACACGCCGCCGATTGTCAGATTGGACAGATAAAGGGGTTCACCATCCACCTTGCCGTCTACGGGCAGAGTCCTGAGTAAGCCAAAGGTCGCCGAGGTTACAGTGGCCGGCGTCAACGTGGTTTCGCTCGGGTTCAGACCCGTTCGCGCCACATCGACGTGATAGGTGGTGATGTCCACGCCGCTTATTGCGGGCGCGGGCGGCGACGGAGGAGCCGGAGGCGTAACCGCAGCGGTGACGGTAATCGCGACCGATGCAGTATGCGTCTTTGCGCCCGAGGTCCCGGTCAATACAACTGTCGCGTTCGCGGCGGCAGCTCCGGCACCAGCGGTAAAGCTTACCTGCTGGGGAGTCCCCACTGCCAAGGTCAGAGTCGCAGGAGAGGCGGTAACTCCCGCCGGTGCACCGGCCAATGACACAGTGACCATCCCGGAAAAGCCTGATACGCCGGATGCGGTGACGGTGACGGCTTGCGCACCACCGCCGGCGGTGAGGCCCGCGGTGGTTGGATTGGCCGTAATAGAAAAGTCCGCTGTGGCAGCCGGGTTTTGCGTCACCGAGCTACAGCCGACGGTCCACACCGCAATCAGCACTATCCATATACAGTATTTTTCCGGGTGCCAGTCTCTTCGCATGGGGGTCTTTTATCCTTATGTCCGCAAGGAGTTGGATGCGTATTTCGAGCCGGGCCTATCGAATTCCCTTCGACATGCTGGAACTTTGGTAAAGGGTCATAAAAGTTGGTTGAGCCAAATGATACCTACGGATTCCGCAGATTTCGTTAAAGTTCTCTCGTTGCTGGGTAACTTTGGGCAGCTATCGCACCACAACTTTCTGAGTAAAATGCCGTCATTGCCTATAGCGGCTCAGGCGTTGGTACTTTCCCTGAAAACACGCAATTTGAGGAATCTAGATGCAGCTGTTGCAGAAGTCTCTAGCAGCGTTTCTGTGCTTCAGCCTGACCTCCGTGCCCGGTTGGCCGCAGAGCACCTCTGCCAGTGCGAAACAGCTTGCAAACACCACCAGGCCTAGCAACAAGCCAAGACCTGAGTACCAATCAGGACAGTTGCAGGGCGACGCACGCATTCTGCACGCCCTGAATCGCTTCACCTTCGGACCGCGACCCGGCGATGTCGGAGTCGTCCGCTCCATCGGACTCGATTTGTGGTTTGAACAGCAACTCCATCCCGCAAGCCTCGACCTGACCGATCTGAATGCTCGGCTGGGCGAGTTCCCTGCCATGCAATGGAATCCCGAAGACTTGCTTTTCCGGATTCCCAGCAACGCCATCATCCGTCAGGTCATCAATGGCAAACTGCAGGTCCCTGACCGCGGCGCGCTGCACGCTGTCTATGAAAACCAGATCTACCGCGTCGCCGAAAAGAAGCAGGAACAAGCGCAAAAGAAAGTTGCCGAGTTGAACAAGCCGGCGGCAATGAATTCCGGAACGTCGACGCAAAGCGAAGCTGGGATGAACCCGAACCCGATGTCCAAAGCCCCCTCCCCCATGCAAGCCAGCAACGAAACCCCCAACGGAATGGGTCCGATGAACGTGGCCGCAGGTCAGCCCGCACTCGCCGCGCCGCCTGCACCTGCCGCACCGCAATTTGACCAGACCGAAATCAATCTTTTCCTGAACCTCCCGCCGCAACAGCGCCTCGTCCGGCTCGCTTCCATGCGCCAGCCGGAGTTCGATGAATTCTTCAAGGCGTTGAAACCCCCGCAGCGTGCCGCGCTCGACACCGGACTCACTCCCGATCAGCGCGAAGTGGTGGGTGCCCTCGAAAATCCCGAGCGCCTGGTCGTTGAGGAACTCGCCGCGCAGCGCCTCACGCGTGACATTTACTCCACCGCGCAATTGCAGGAAGTGATGACCGATTTCTGGCTGAATCACTTCAACGTGTTTTTGCACAAAAACGAGACCACGCCGTACTACCTCGTCAGTTTCGAGCGCGATGTTGTTCGCCCGCTCGCACTCGGCAAATTCGAAGATCTCCTCGAGGCCACCGCGCACAGCCCTGCCATGCTGCTCTATCTCGACAACTCCGAGAGCACCGGCCCCGATTCACCAGCTGCCGAACGCGCCGAAATTGCCAACGCACGCAAACCCGGCAATCAGAAAAAAGCTCGCCAGGGCCTGAATGAAAACTATGCTCGCGAGTTGATGGAGCTGCACACGCTAGGCGTCAACGGCGGGTATACGCAGGCTGACGTGACCCAAGTTGCGCGCATTCTCACCGGCTGGACCGTCGAGCGCCCGGAGCGCGGCGGCGGATTCGAGTTTGATCCCAATCGCCACGAACCGGGAACAAAGAAAGCGCTCGGAGAAAAATTCAAAGATCATGGCGAACAGGAAGGCCGCGACCTGCTTCACTTCCTGGCTACGCGCCCCGCGACAGCCCAATTCATCTCCCGCAAGATCGCCATCCGTTTCGTCAGCGACGATCCGCCTCAATCCCTCATTGACCGCATGGCCAAGACATACCTCTCCAGCGGCGGCGATATCTCCGCCGTGCTCAAGGCGCTCTATCACTCGCCGGAGTTCTGGTCCACAAGCGTCTATCGTGCGAAAGTGAAGACGCCCATCGAGTACGTCGTCTCCGCAGTGCGCGCCAGCGACGCGAACATCGATAATCTGCGCCCTATCGCCAACGAACTGCGCACCCTCGGCATGCCGCTCTACGGCTGCGTCCCTCCAACCGGCTACAACTGGAAAGCGTCGGACTGGGTCAGCACGGGCGCGCTGGTCGACCGCATGAACTTTGCGCTGAGTCTCGCCGCCAACCGGCTCCCTGGGATTACTTCGTCTTGGACTCCGCAAGCGGACGACAGTGCCGGAACGATACTGGCGATAGACGACGTAACCGCCGAATCCGAGGAGTCCCGCCTCGAATCGCTGCTCGTCGCAGGAGGCATCAGCGATTCAACCCGTTCTGCAGTCCTCCAGCAATTCCAGCAGCAAAGCGCGCAACTTCCGCAGGGCGCTTCGACCCAGCAAATTGCCGCGCAGAAGCGGCCATCCTTGGGCGCGCAGGCCTCGGCTCTCGAACGCCAGGACCAGGTGCTCGCCGGACTCCTGCTTGGCTCACCGGAGTTCCAGCGTCGTTAGGAGATTTTATGCAGCAGATGAATCGGCGATTCTTTCTTCGTAACGGCGCTCTCGCGGTCGCAGGCACAACCGCGATTCCCAGCTTTTTGGTTCGCTCCGTGATGGCGCAGACTCTGACCGCACCAAATCGCCGCCTCGTCGTAATCTTCCAGCGCGGCGCCGCCGACGGCCTCAATATTGTCGTCCCCTATCGCGAGAAGAACTATTACTCGATGCGCCCCAGCATCGCCATCCCCCAAAATCAGGTTCTCGATCTCGATGGATTCTTCGGCTTGCACCCGTCTCTTTCCTCGTTCAAGCCGCTCTTCGATCAAGGCCATCTCGCGGTCGTTCACGCCGTCGGCTCGCCTGATATGTCCCGCTCCCACTTTGACGCGCAGGACTACATGGAGTCCGGCACGCCCGGTCTCAAGAGCACACAGGACGGCTGGCTCAATCGCGCCCTGCAGTCGGAAGACATTCGTTGCGACTGCAGCCACACGCCCTTCCGCGCCGTTGCCCTCGGAGCCGATGTGCCGCGCACCCTTGCCGGCAGCATTCCCGCAATCGCCCTCAGCAATCTGAATTCTTTTGCCATTGGCGGCCGCGGCCCCGCTCCCTCACCCGCAGCCAATGCGTTTGAGGCGATGTACGGCGACAGCGGCGACCGCATCTTTCATCCCGCCGGAGAAGAGACCTTTGGCGCCGTCAAGATGTTGCGCGCCGCCAATCCTGGGCAATACACGCCGAGTTCCGGAGCGAATTATCCGAACTCAGAATTCGGCAACAACATGAAGCAGATTGCGCAACTGCTCAAAGCCAACCTCGGCGTCGAAGCAGCATTCACCGACGTCAGCGGTTGGGACACGCATCAGAATCAAGGCAGCGTGAACGGCCAGCTCTCCAATCGCCTGAAGGATTTTTCCGACAGCATCGGAGCTTTCTGGCGCGACCTCGGCGACAGCGCGGCCAACGTCACCCTCGTCACCATGTCGGAGTTTGGCCGCACCGCGCGCGAAAACGGTACCGGCGGCACCGATCACGGCCATGCGAACGCGATGTTCGTGCTCGGCGGCGAAGTAAAAGGCGGCAAAGTCTACGGCCGCTGGCCCGGCCTCGACAACGAGCAGCTCAACGAAGGCCGCGACCTCGCCCTCACGACCGACTACCGTGAAGTCCTCGGCGAAGTTGTCTCGAGCACACTCGGCGCCAGCAACCTTGACCTCGTCTTCCCCGGCGCGGGTATCGCCCCGAACAACTTCCTGCGCCTCGTATAGCTCATTTCTTGCTTTTCGGCTAACTGCGGGGTTCCCTGCGCCCGCGGAATCGCTGAGATGCATGGTTGGAATCAACCATCAAATCGAGCGGCCGGTGGCCGTTGAGGATAATTTCCTGATTGTTTGAATGTAAGTCTCGAGGGGGATGCGCGTCGTCGGAGACGAAATCCGAGGCGGATTCAGTGTCGGCCATAGAAGTTCCCTTCAGGATCAGGGCATTCCCCATCGCCGCCGGGATTGGTTTGATTGCGATCATACGGGGCCGAATAGATCAATTTGTTGCACACTTCAAGAGAAATGATCGCAAAATCTTCAAAGGTATACAGAATGTAGTTCTGCACTCCATGATGCTGGGGATACAATCGGCAAGCATGTCCGACTCGCTCAATCAGCGCTCCGAAAAGATCATCAAGTTACTTCTGCAGACCGGCACCGCAACGATCGAGGAGATTCTCGATGTGGCTGGATCCTCCGCGCCCAGCATTCGGCGCGATCTGGCGCGGCTGGAGGGCCGGGGGTTGATCCGACGCACCCACGGGGGCGCCACGCTGGTCGAACCTCTGCTTTATGAGCCCTTTCGCTTCGACAGCTCCTTCCTGGCGCGTGAACAACGCCATGCCACGGAAAAGCGCCGCATCGGCCTGGCGGCAGCCGAATTGGTCCAAGCCAACGAGACGGTGGGCTTGACGGCGGGCACGACCACGACGCATGTCGGTCGCAGCCTGCGCCACCGCGAGAAGATTCAGGTAGTCACTAACGCCATTAACATCGGCATGGAACTTTGCAACCAGCCCGGAATACGCACCTACGTGACCGGCGGCGTGATCCCATGGGCGTGGTCGTTCTCGCTTACGGGCAATGCCGCGCTCACCTTCCTGGATAACGTTTATATGGACAAGGTGTTTTTGAGTGTGACCGGCCTTAACGCCGAGCGCGGCGCCACGACTCTCGAGACCGACGAGGCATTGGTCTACCGGAAGATGCTCAAGCAGGCCAAACAGGTAATCATTACAGCCGATTCCAGCAAGCTCGGCAATGTCAGTCCTGCCTTCATCTGTCCATCCGGCGATATCAACATATTGATCACCGATACCGGCGCGTCTGTCGAGACAGTCGCCCCTTTCGAACGCCAGGGCATTCGTGTGATTCGCGTATAAGCCGCCGAACGGATTGTAACTTCGAATCGGGAATTTGCCCGCTATGCTCCGGAGCCTTGCTTCGTCTCGGCTCCTATTGCGCAGCCTTTGCCTGAAGTTCCCGGGCTTCGAACTCCCGATGCAAAAGACGGACCGCCTCGTGCACATCGGCCTCAAGCTGCGCCGGGCCAGAGCGCGGGTGCTGCCCATTTCGCTCCGGGCCCCGATCGCCGTTCGCCGCACGGGGGCGGGATAAGGATCCGTGGAGATGCGTGACCCCACTTCGGCGCAAAACTTCAACGAGACTGTTTAGCTGCAGCCCACCACCGGCCATGACTTCCAACCGTCCGGCCGCCAGCTTTCGCACCTTTGCAATCGACTTTGCGCCAGTGAGCACATCGGGTTCGCCACCCGAGGTCAACAGGCAGTCGACGCCGCAGCGGATCACATCCTCGAGGGCTTCTGCCATATCCGGCGTCTCGTCGAAAGCCCGATGAAAGGTCACCTTCATGGGTCTGGCCAGTTCCAGCAGCTCGCGGGTCTTCTCCACATCCACGCGACCATCTGGATGCAGAACGCCGATGGCGACACCAGCGGCCCCAGCAGCCTTTGATTGCTCGATCTGACGCTTCATCTCGCCGAACTCTGTCGGAGAAAATACGAAGTTCCCAGCGCGCGGACGAATCAGCACAAAAACCGGAATCGAAAGAGTTTCAATGGTCTTCGTCATCAGGTCAAGACCGGGTGTGATTCCGCCGATGGAAAGCTGGGAGCAAAGCTCGATTCGATCGGCTCCCCCGCTTTCGGCCGCTCGCGCGGCCTCCAAGGTCGTTACACATAGCTCAAAGAGAGGGACTTTCATGGCAAGGACACATGCTTTCCGGTGGCGTGAGTAAAATTTGGTCATTCGAGCGATTGAATATGTATCGGAAGATCGTGTGGTGTATCCGGGTTTGCAGAGTCATCCCCGCTTTCGCTCTGAGCATATATCAAAGCTCGGAATAGTCCATTAAAATATGGCCGTAAAGCCAACTATTGCTCAAACTTTTGATCATTGATGAGCAATTGGAAAACACGAGCCCCGAAGAGTCACACCAGGCGAAGGGAAAGGAATTCCGCCCGTGCCGTGAGGCGAGCAGTCGCGGAAGTTGATTATATCATTTTATTTTTCAACAACATATAAACAAATTGGAATCGGATGCTGCTCGGTATAGCCTGTCCATTCGAGGTCTCTCTTTCAGATCTTAATAGGATCCTTATGGAGTATCTGCATTACTGATGCCAGCGACATAATGCGCCATGTGCCGTAGAATTTCCACAACCTTGATCATATTGTCTTGATTTAGTCACTTTTTGCTTGCTAATGGATGCGTCTGGCGTTAGTGTTCTTGCCACCTGCTCTTGCGCTTTGCGCCATGGGCCGACGGTTCACAAGGTCGTTTGCTCGTCGTCGCGAGAGCAGAGCTAGGAGACTTGGCCCGGTAAATAAAGATGGCCAAGCTAACCAATGTTTGAACCACTTCTTTGGATGGATGTGATGCGCAGACAGAACGGTCGATCGCGAAATTCCGGCAGCGGGCACCCTCGCTCCCCGTTAATGATTGCGATGCATTCGATCGTTTCTGTTCCACGCCTCTTTTGAATAGCCCGGGGCGATAGTTTTCCTGCAAGTCTTCCGCTCCATGACCTCAGAAATCAACCATCGATGCCTAACGAGCGCATCGACCACCACTGGATTTCAAGGAGAGGCGCGATGATCATCAATCACTTTGAGAGGTCTTCGAATTACTCGTCTGGATCGCGATGCGGCAACCCGGCGTTCAATGGCACTTTCGAGCTGAGAAGTCTGAGCCAGGGAATCCGAACTCTGTTTTGCATGTTGGCCATTCTGCTTGTGTGCAGCCCGCTGATGGCGCGCGCACAGGAGCTTTCGGCCACGCTGAGCGGCGTTGTTACAGACTCTTCAGGTGCAGTGATTCCTCGCGCCTCTGTCGCGATCGCACTTGCCGGTGTCAATGGGACGGCCCGCGTTGTGGAGACGGATGGCAGCGGCAACTATGTCGCCACCAACCTGACGGCCGGGACATATTCAGTCACCGTCACGGCTCAGGGTTTCGAGACGTTCACTGGCAAGAACATCGTTCTGGATGTCGCTGAAAAACACGCCTTCAACGTCGAGCTCAAGACCGGGTCGACTTCAACGACGGTGGTCGTGGAGGATAACCCGGTTTCAGTAGACACGGAGACCGGTGGGCAGGCTGGCACGATCACGGGTGTCCAGATTCAGGAACTCGAGATCAGCAGTCGCAACTTCGAGCAGTTGATTACTTTGCAACCCGGTGTGGTTAACCAGTTGGGCGACGAACCGAACTCGTCCGGCATCGCGATTTCGGTGAACGGCGCGCGCACCTCGGCCAATAACTGGACGGTGGATGGAGCCGACATCAACGACTCCGGCTCCAACGCCACGGTTGTCAACGAACCTAGCATGGACTCCATTCAGGAGATCACCCTGGAGAGAGGCAACTACGACGCCGGCTACGGACGTTCGGGTGGCGGCCAGATTCTGGTAGCCACGCGCAGCGGCGGCAGCACCTTCCACGGCGAGGGTTATGAGTACGTGCGCAACACCATGTTCGATGCCAACGACTGGCTCAACGAGCACAGCCAGGTTGCGAACGGACAGCCGAACAAAGCCGGCGAGAACCATCACAACGTCTACGGCTTTACGATTGGTGGCCCGATTTACATTCCCAGGGTCTACAACGAAGCAAAGAACAAGACATTTTTCTTCTGGTCGGAGGATTGGCACAAGATCACACAAGCGGCTTCCAGCGTGAGCATTACCACGCCGACCACGAACGACGTTCAGGGTGTGTTCCCGGGCAACATCACGGCCCAGTATCCACAGGCAACGTACGACCCGGCCACGAACACATCGACAATTCCGACCACTGCGTTCAGTAAGAATGCTCAGGTTTATCTGAAAGACCTTTTCACTCCAAATGCAACCAGCAGCGGACTGCTGACCCTCAACCTTCCATCGGAGAACAGCTACCGCAATGACATCGTCCGCATCGATCACTACTTCAACGACAAGCTTCACTTTTTCGCGCGTGGCATGAACGACGTAATGCCGGTCACCGAGCCGATGGGCCTTTGGGCAGGCAATAACTACCCCGGCGCGGCGGCCGCCTCGGTCGACTCACCCGGCAAGAACGTAGTCGGCAACCTGACTTGGACGATCTCGCCGAAGATCGTCAACGAGCTCGAATTTGTCTATGCGCAAGGCACCTATCACTCCAGTTTTAACGGCTCGCAGTTTGCCAATTCGGCCAGCGCCCTTGCCGCGCTGCAGCCGAACACCGAGGAGTTCAACGATCCCTACGGACGACTTCCCGCAGTCAACATCACCGGCATCACGGGTTTCGGAGCGGGTTCCACACCATGGAAAGAGCGAAACCTCGACCGCAGCTACTTTGATAATCTGTCTCTGGCCTACGGCAAGCACACTCTTCGCTTCGGATTCCAGCTGCAGCAGATGTTGAAGAGCGAAAACGCCGTAGCCGGCGAAGCTACGTTTGGCTTCGGCACTGGTAACACCGGCGATGTGCCATTTGCCGACTTCCTGTTGGGAAACGTGGTTCAGTATACCCAGCAGAATAAGGACACCATTCCCGATCTCCAGTACTTCAACAGTGAAGCCTACATCCAGGACGACTGGAAGCTGAACCATAAACTGACTCTCAACCTCGGCCTCCGTTGGAGTAGCTTCCCTTCGCCGCAGGACAAAGCCAACATCCTGGCCAACTTTGATCCCGCGTTCTATAGCCCGCAGTTGGCGCCGGCAATCGACCCCGCCACCGGAAATTTCGTGCCCGGCCAAGCTGTCGGCGGCTTCGCCCTGGTCCCTGCCACCTATGCCAACGGCATTATCTTCCCGCAAGGCCAGGCCTGCAGAACCGCGCAGACCTATTCCTCGCAGGTGCAATGCTCGCCGTTCGGCAAGACCATCGATCCGACTTATAGCGCCAACTTCGCTCCGCGCGTCGGCTTTGCCTATAACCCAGACGGCCACGGTGTGACGTCTATTCGAGGCGGCTTCGGCATCTTCTACGACCGTGTGCTCAACGGCATCTTCGAGCAGAGCGCCTTCTACGATCCGCCAGAGGTGCAGTCGGTTACCGTCAATAACACCAGCTTCGATAAGCCGCTCGCCGTGGCGGGCGCTACTAACTACGGGCCTAACCTGCTGTGGACCACCGGCACTCCCGCCTTCAAGATTCCGAGCTATTCTGACTACAACCTCACTGTCGAACGCCAGCTCCTTCCCAGCACCATTGCTTCGGTAGCCTACGTGGGTGGCAAGGCGCGTCATCTGATCGGGGAGTTCGACATGAACCAGCCCACGATTGGCGCTCGGTTGGCCAACCCCGGCAACGTCGATGTGAATGCCCTGCGTCCCTACGCGGGCTACAGCTACTTCGACACCAAAGGCACGGTCTTTACCAGCAACTACAACTCGCTGCAGATTGCGCTGCAACATCGCTCCACGAAAGGCCTGACGGTGGGCGCGGCTTATACATGGTCGAAGTCCCTGACCACCAACTCCGTCGATCGTGCCGGAAGCTTGAACGGCAATACGCAGTACGGAACTACCGACACCTACAACATGAAGATGGACTACGGTCCGTCGGGCTTCAATCAGCCGCAAACGCTGATTGTGAACTACGTTTATAATCTGCCGATCTTCAAGACGCAGAGCGGATTGGAAGGCAAGCTGCTCGGCGGTTGGGAACTTTCCGGCATCACTTCGGCGCAATCGGGCACTTCCTTCTCCGTAGTGCAGGCTTCGGATCCCTACGCCTGCCCCACCACCCAGGCAGGACTTTGCGATCCTGCACTGACTCTTCCCGGCCAGGGCCTGAGAGGTATTGGAATTGGTAACCCCGATAGTCATATTGCCGCCCGTCCCAATCAGATCGCTCCGGTCCACATGACTAAGACGCCAGCTCAATGGTTCACTACTTCCTCCTACCAGGCGGCGGCCGGCCAATTCGGCAACACGAGCAACGGCTCGCTGCTGGGTCCTGGATTGCAGAAATGGGACATGGCATTGGCGAAAAACACTAGTGTCTTCGAGCGCGTCAATATCCAACTGCGCGCCGAGGCCTTCGACGTGTTTAACCACCCCAACTTCCTTACCGTCGACAACAGCATCAGCGATGGAGCCAGCTTTGGAACGGTCAACTCCGATCACGAGCCGCGTATCCTTCAACTGGGTGCAAAGGTCACCTTCTAGATCAGGCTGACTCAATCTGCCTGAGCAAGGGCCGGGGCGAATGTCCCGGCCTTTGCTTTTTGTAGCTATCTCTTCCGATGCGCGCCGGATGAGTCAGGCAGTCATTTGACCGGAGGCTCGGCAGCCACGCCCTGCGGCGCGCTCTCCTGCTGCGGAACGCGGGACATCACTTTGAGAAGTCTTTCGTCGGCGGTCTTGTTCAGGCTCTTCGATTTTTCAAATTCAGCATTCGCTTCGGCAGTCTTTCCCATGGAACGGTAGAGCCGGCCCAGCCGCCAGTGAGCATTCACTTCGTCGGGCTTGAGCGCAATGGCCGTCTTAAACTCGCCCAGCGCTTCCTGTTTGCGGCCGGCCTCGGCGTACACGATGCCCAGATCGAGGTGTCCCATGGAGCTTGAGGGGCTCATCTTCACGAGTGATTCGAGTAGCGGCCTGGCGTCTTCAGTCCGGTTCATCTGAATATAGGAATCGGCCAGGTAGAGCGTGGCCTGGTTGTGTCCGGGAATGTTCTTTAGCTCAGCTTGAAACTCCTGGGCGGCCTCCCCTGTATGGCCTTGCGTCCACAACAGGTATCCCAGAGCGAAGTGCACGTTGGGCTCCTTCGGATTCACCTGGACAGCGGCGCGAAGTTCCCGAATGGCGCCAACCGGTTCTTTCATCTCGTCCAACGCTTCGCCCATCAGCATATGGGCTTCAGCAGACTCCGCATTCAAGGCCATGATCCGGTGAAACGCATCGAGAACGCACGGATATTGCTGCGATAGCAAACAGCTGTGCGCCAAAGTCAGAAGCAGAGGAAGATTCTGTGCGTCGCGATCAACAGCCTGCTTCAGGTAGGGGGTCGCTGCCGCAAACTCGGCGAGCCCGTAGTGTGACATGCCAATCAGAATGGCCATCCGTTGCGCCTCCTCTGAATCAGGCGGCTCTGTTTTGAGCAGGGGCTTGAACTGCTGAAGCGCATCCCTGTATGCGCCTGCCTTAAAGTACGCTAGGCCCAGGTTGAAACCCAGGCGCGGCATGGCGGGATCCAGTGCCATTGCCTTGCGATAAGACGCAACTGCCTCCTTATAGTGCTCCTGGCGAGCTTCAAGCAGACCTAGATGGGCGAACGGCTCTGCATTCGTTGGGTACGCTTTGGCCAGAGCACTCCACGCAGCTTCAGCTTCCGCCGTCTTGCCTTGCTGCTCCAGTGCGAATGCCGTCTGCCTCGGATCGTCTTGCGACGGGGAGGTCAAGCTCCAACTGGCTACGACCAGCACCAGGCCGATTGTCATTTTGCGATTCAACACGTATCTCACACCCGTCTCTCTTTGAATTCTCGTTTGCAGATAGGGCAACGCGCAACCCGCGTTCTACTAACTGCGGTGGTGGCGCCATGCGAGACGAGCGCATACGAATACATCTCTCGTTGATTCTTGAATATCGTTGCTCAATTGATGGAATTGCTGTGAATGCTGTTGAAGAGCAGCTATGCTCGTAGGGTAAATACTTCACTCATCCTTGAGGCGTTCGATATGTCGAAATATTTCCTGCCGCGCCCGCTCCGAGGGGCGTTGATGAGTCTGCTGATTTTCGTTTCATGCGCCTCTCAATCGCTTTCGCAGACGCGCCACCACGGCAAGATTTTCGGGGGCTATTTTGAAGAATGGGGAATCCGCTATGCCCATTACAACATTGCCGATCTCGAGAAGAATGGCGTCGCCGATCAACTGACGCACCTCATCTACGCCTTTGGCAATGTGACTCCCACTGCATCGCCGGCTTGCGCTGCTGCCGATCCGCTGGCTGCTTACGAAGATTCGACGCTTCCGAGCGTGAGCGGCAAAGCTTACTCCGCGCCACTCTTCGGAAACTTCGGCGCGATCCAACAACTCAAGGCCCTCCATCCCAATCTGACAGTGTTGATCTCTTTAGGAGGACAAGCTGGCAACGTTGCGGGCTTCACGAACGCTGCGGGCACCGAGGCAGGCCGCGCCGCGCTCGCCGCTTCGTGCATCGACATGTTCGTCAAGGGCAACATCGCTCCAGGGATCTCTGCTCCCGGCCTGTTCGATGGCTTCAATATCGATTGGGAGTTCCCGACGGCGTCGGACAAGCAGAAGTTCACCGCACTGCTGAAAGAGTTCCGTACACAACTCAATGCTTTGACAAAAACCACGGGGAAGAAATACACGTTAACCTTCGACTCGCCCGCCGACCCGCAGAAGTATGTCAACATCGACCTCAAGGCTGTCGCAGCCCAGGTGGATTTCCTCACCATCGACGGATACGACTATGCCGGAACATGGGACAAGCAAACCAATGAGTCCTCCTCGCTCTACGACTCGGTTGCAGCCCCTGCGCCTAGCGACGCCCGTTCCATCGATGCAACTGTCAAAGCCTATCTCAAGGCTGGTGTCCCGGCGGCCAAGTACACCATGGGTATGCCCTTGTATGCGGTCGGATGGGCCGGTGTTTCAGGCGCCAACCATGGCTTATATCAAAACGTAACGGCCGCCTCTCCGGTTCTCCTGGCTGACGGATCCGGCGTGTGTCCTAATCCGAGCAAGACCGCTCCGTCGCCTGGTTGCGACACAATTCTGACTGCGGGTTTCCTGGCTTACTCGACGATCGAGAACCTAACTAATAAAAATGGCTACATCCCTTGGTATGACTCCGCAAGAGTTGGAGCGACGCTCTACAATCCAGCGACTGAAACTTTCTATTCCTACGACGACCCAACTTCAGTAGCAGCGAAGACCGCCTACATCAAGAAGAGCAAGCTTGGCGGCGCTTACGTGTGGGCGCTGAATGACGACGATACGAGCGGGTCCCTGACAAAAACTATTGCGGCGGGACTGAAGTAAGTTGCCCGTCGCTGCGTGCACAGTTACGATGCAACTTTCAATGCATACTATTCAGCGCTTTTTGGGGTTTCAAACAAACAGATCTCTGGAATGCACAATCCTCCGATTAGCTTCCGCTCAGTTTGCAACCGTCTCTGGTGTGTCTCGCAAATTTCGCTAAGCGACCGATGAAAGTCCGCAATCATCTACAGCCACCGAGCCAGACCTGCGCTGGCAATATCAAACCAAGGTGCTCATCGGGCCGCAGAGGTCGAGGTTTTTCATCCTTCCGGGCGGATGTGGCCCACCCGGAGACATCGAAGCAGTCACCGACGGGTTGCCCGTAATCCATCTCTTACCCGCCGGGGCCACCAGGCAACCCGCACTCCTTCCACAGCCTCTCCCAATTCCAGATCCCGGACGTCACCTCAATCGGCAACGGGAATCCAAGTTGATGCGCGAGCATGCACAGCTGCCCGCGATGGTGGGCTTCGTGAGCAAGCATGTAGCACAGCATCTCTACACCCACCGGCCAGGGCTGAGCCCATCCGTCTCGCACAAACTTCTCTACGCGGCCCCCGCCGCCGCCGAGCGCCTCACCCAGCATCTCCGCGCAGCGAACTGCGCTCTCGGCCAATCCCGCGCGGGCCTGCACCGGCGTGCAGTGCGCGCGGTTGAGTTGAGTTGGAACCTTCAGGTGCGGCGCTGTAAGCCTGATCCACTTGCAGCGGACATTATGCATGTGCGTAAAGATCGCAGCAATCGTGCGGACCTTGCAGGCCGGTTTGGCTGGCAGTTTCGCTTCCCAGGCAGCAGGATCAAGATGTTCGATCAGCATCTGATTCATGCGCTCGTTGGCCGCAAACATCCGCACTGCAGCGCGGTCGAGTCGGGTGTGAACCTCGCCTTGAACCTTGTCTTGAACTTTGCCTCGAATCTGGCCTTGAACCTTGGTTCGCCGCGTAGCCACGGCCCTTCTCCTTGACCGATCATACTTCCTACCCGCGAACAAGCCGCCCACTCGCGACCGGTTTGCCGATCATTTCCTCTCAGTGGAAGACAATCGTAATTGGGAAAGCTCACGGACGAAGACAGGTCGAATTTGCATGTTTTTTGCTGAAGCTGTGAAGCGCACAAGCGCCCTTCGGATTGATTCGGCTATTCAGCACGCAATGCCTCCGTCGGATTCACCGATGCAGCTCGATGCGCGGGAAGAAAACTCGCCGCCAGCGAAGCCGCGCTCAGGACGACAGCCACGGCAGCCAGGGTTGGCACATCCCAAGCCTGCACGCCAAACAGAATCGTGCGCATCAGTAGGGACGCGCCGACAGCGCACACCAGACCGATGCCAACTCCCGTCGCCGTCAGCCATCCCGCCTGCCGCATAATCAGCTTGTAGACCGATCCGCGCTGCGCGCCCAGCGCCATGCGCACGCCGATCTCGCGCGTCCGCTGGCTCACAGAGTAAGCCACTACTCCATACAATCCCACCACGCCGAGCACCAGTGCGATCGCTGCAAACCCTGCCACCAACCACGACGCGAAACGATGCAGTAACGCAGCCTGCGACGACTCGATCTGGTCCGTCATCGTGACTTCGCCATAGACACCAAGACTGTGATCGATCTGATGAAGTGCGCCGACAATCGACGGGAGCATCGCCTTCTCGGCCTGTGCGGTTCGCACCGCAATTGCAAAATTGCCGTCGGTGCCGTGATAGATCGAGAAGTATTCCGATGGCCAAATCTCCTGATCCAAACCTCCTTCACGCACATTTGAGATCACACCAACCACCTGCCGCATCGACTTCGGCGCCAGGTCTCCACCGCCAATCATCTTGCCAATAGGGTCTTCCCCCGGAAAGTACTTCTTTGCAAGTGCCTCGTTGATCACGATCACCCGGGGCCTCGTCGCATCGTCCTGCTCGGTGAACCAGCGCCCGCGGATCAGCTTTCCTTTCAGCGTCGTCAAATAGCCCGGCGTTACATCGCGCTGGTTCACCTCGTTGTGCTCGCCGTGAAACGGCTTGCCCACAATGCGAATCCAGTCCGTGTCGCAGTTGCACTGCACTGGCAAATCGCTCGTGATGCCGACTGACTCGACTCCCGGAAGCGCCGAAAGACGGCGAGTGATTTCGCGGTACAACGCAACCTTCTGATCGTCTTTCGCGTAAATGTTCTCAGGCGCGATCACCTGAACTGTTGCCAAGTGCGTTGTGTCGAAGCCGTCTTCCACATGGAGCAGGCGATAGAAGCTCTGACCCAGCAACCCAGCGCCAAACAGGAGAATCACGGCGATACTAAGTTCCACTACCACCAGATTGGCTCCCAGCCGCTGCCACAATCGTCCCGCCGCAGTGCGCCCTCCTTCACCGAGGCCGACACGAATGTCCTGGAACGACAGCCGAATCGCGGGCGTCGCGGCCAGCAGGAATGCCGAAAGCAACGCCACCGCCCCACCAAACAATGCGGTGTAAGCGTTCAGTCCGACAGCACGCAGGAAGGGTACGTAATCGACCATGGCTTCGGGAATGAGGCGCATCAGCAGTGTCATAAGCCATCCAGCGATCAGCAGACCTCCGAAACAGCCGGCAGTCGCCAGCAGCAATCCCTCGGTGATAAATTGTCGCATCAAACGAATTGGCGTCGCACCCAGGGCGCCACGCACCGCGATCTCCCGCCTGCGCGCCTCGGACCGAACCAGCAACAGGCTCGCAACGTTGACACAGGCAATCAGCAACAGCAGGCCAGCACCGCTCAGCAGAGTAAGAAGAATGCTGCGGACGTTGCCAACGATGATCTCCGATAGCGGAATAACGTTTGCGCCCTGGCCCTGATTCGAGCCGGGATATTGCTTGGCCAATTGGGAGGCAATGGACTGCATTTCCGCGCGCGCTGCCTCCATCGTTACGCCTTCGCGCAGCCTGCCGATGCCGTCGAGGTTATGGCAGCCTCGCCGCTGCTCGCATCCGTTCTTTTCTAGCAGCGGAACATAGAACTGCGCGATTCCGCGCGGTGCGAAGGCAAACTCGCGCGGCAGCACGCCCACAATGGTGTATGCGTCGCCGTTGAGAGTCACCGATTGACCCACCACATCGCGCCGGCCACCGTAGCGCTTCCGCCATGTCCCGTAGGTCAACATCACGATCTTCGGCTTGCCGGGCTGATCCTCGCCGGGCAAGAATCCGCGGCCCAGCAAAGGCTTCACGCCCAGCGTACTGAAGAAGCCATCGCTCACGCGCGCTGCCGGCACCGGCACAGCGCCCGATGAGGTGCCAAGCAGAAAGCCCGTTCCCCCGTACGTTTCGAGCGAGCTCAACGAGTGATTCAGCCGCTTCCAGTCTTCATAGTCGGCACGGGAGAGATTCGATCGTTCGCGCAAAGCGGAGTTCTCGTCCACCGACATCAGCCGATCAGGATTGGCATAAGGTAGTGGCCGCAGCAGCGCGGCATCCACAAACCCAAAGATTGCGACACTGACGCCCAAACCGAGCGCAAGTATGAAGATCGCCGTCAGAGCAAATCCCGGATTCTTTCGAACTTGCCGAAGAGCAAAGCGCAAATCCTGCACCACGGTTTCCATACGAAATCCAACCACCTCGTGACTCTGCTCCCTGACTGCCGATGAATTTCCGAACTGCCGCTTCGCAGCGTAGCGGGCAGCCGCCGGCGTCATGCCCTCGGCCACAAATGCCTTCTCCGCCTCCGCGCGATGGAAGGCCATCTCTTCATCGAGATCGCTGCGAAACCGTTGACGCCCAAACAAGAGGCCAAGCTTGCGAAAGAATCGGCTCATCGAATCACTCCTGTTCCCTGCAGTGGTGCTGCACGCCCTTTGCGCAGCCAAACGCAACTCACTCCGCTCGCAGCGCATTCATGGGGTCTGCCTGCGTTGCGCGGCGCGCCGGAATGTAGCAAGCGATGAGCGCGACGGCGATGACAAGGAGGCCGACCGCCAAAAAAGTTGCCGGATCGGTGGGGCTGACATTAAAGATGAGGCTTTTCAAAACGCGCGCAAATGCGAGCGATGCGATGACGCCCAAAGCTGTTCCTTCCAAAGTAAGCTTTGCGGCTTGCACCAGAACCAGGCGCAGCACATCACGCTGCTGCGCGCCAAGTGCCATGCGCAATCCAAATTCCACCGTTCGCATGCTCACCGAGTAGGAAATTACGCCATAGGTTCCAATCGCTGCGAGCAGAACCGCCAGGCCCGCGAACATCCCGACAAGAACGAAGGCGAAGCGCGGCGTAGCAACGGACGCGCTCACGATCCTGTCCATGACCTGCACGTCGGCCACCGCCAGCTCAGGATTGAGACGCCTGACCTCGTTCCGTAATGCATCGGCAAGCAATTCAGGGTTGGAGGTCGAGCGAAGAACAACCGACATATCGGAATTAGAGGCCTGCGACTCCAGCCACCAGAATCCAGGCTCGGCACGCGGACTGTTAGGCTGGTCCTTAATGTCGCCAACTTCACCCACCACCGTCATCCAATCCTTCTCTTTGGGATTGTCTTCAAAGCTCATGCGCTTGCCGATCACGTTCTCACCGGGCCAATAACGATCGGCCATGGCGCGATTCACGATGATGATTTGTCGCGAGGTCTCCGTGTCGCCGTCGTTGAAGTAGCGACCGCCGATCAAAGGCACGCCAAGCGCCTTAAAGTAGCCGGGTGTCGCCATGTGATAGCGCGCGTGAAATTCCTTGCCCGGCGGGGGTTTCGTGCCTTCGATGGTGAAGCCGCCCGCATTTTCATCCCATCCCGTCCAGGGAAGATCGCTGCCCGCACCTGCGCCTTCGACGCCGGGAAGTTCGCTGAGATCGGCAGTTAGCTGTTGATAGAACCGTCCCGTTACAGCGTTCGTCTTGTACTGTTCGTGCGGAAGCGAGATGCTCGCGGTTAACACGTGCTCTTGCCGGAAGCCGGGATCGAGGTGGAGCTGATTCAGCAAACTGCGCAGCATCAGCCCAGCGCCGATCAACAGCACGCAGGCAAGGCAAACCTCTGAGACCACCAGAGCACTGCGCAGCCGGCTCTGGTGGCTCGCTCCGGTTGTCGTGCGGCCGCCTTTTTGCAGGCCTTCTTTCGGATCAGTGCGCGCAGCCTGCCACGCGGGAGCCAGGCCGAAGAGAATGCCGGTAAAGATACTGATCAGAAAAGTGAATGCGAAAACCGGCCCGCTTACGTGGATATCATGTGTGCGCGGAAAATCCGCAGGCAGTAGAGAGACCAGGAAGTTTACTCCGCCCAAGGCAAGCAACAGCCCCAAAGCGCCACCGGCAAAAGAGAGCAACAAGCTCTCAGTCAGCAACTGGCGCATCACGCGTACGCGCGGCGCTCCCATTGCCAGGCGTACGGCGAGTTCCCGCTGCCGTGCGGAGGCACGTGCCAAAAGAAGGTTGGCGGCATTGGCACACGCAATCAACAGCACCATGCCCACAGCGCCAAGAAGAACCAGCAGCATCTGCCGGCTTCCACCCACGATCTCTGTATATAGGGGAATCACGAGCACGGTCCAGCCGACGTCGTTGTTGGGATGTTCGCGGCCGAGCTGTGTCATGATGGCATTCAACTCAGCGCGCGCCTGTTCGACGGTCACGTTGTCTCTGAGCCGTGCAATCCCCTCAACGTAATGCGAGCCGCGACGATTTGGATCGCCCGCGAAAGAAAATGGCCACCATACGTCGACGCTTTCACCATAGGCCACCGCGTGGTATTCGTTGCCCGGATGCTCAGTCCCCGCAGGCATCACGCCGATGATGGTGAACGGCTGCATGTTCAATGTGATCTTGCGGCCAACGATGGCAGGGTCGGAGTTGAAGCGCGTGCGCCACATGCGGTCGCTCAAGATTACCTGGAGTCCGTTGCCAGGAATCTCGGCCTTCTGATCAAACTCGCGCCCAAGCTCTGGCTGAAGACCGAGCACGTGAAAATAACCGTTCGATATGCCGAATCCATTCAGCCGCGCCGGTTCGCCAGTTCCGGACAGCTGGACATCTCCGCGCGTGAAGATGGCCATGGATTCAAAAGACCGGTTCTGCGCCCTGAAATCACGAAAGTCGAAAGGGTTCAATGGAAATTTGGGAAAGCTCGCGCTGGAGAGAAAGACCCGCACCAGGCGGTCCGCACGCGGATAAGGCAGCGTCTTCAGCAGTACGCCATCGATCACGCTGAAGATGGCGCTGTTGGCTCCGATGCTCAACCCGAGCGTGAGCAGCATAACGATGGTGAAGGCCGGACTGTGCACCAACTGGCGAACGGCATAACGAAGATCGCCGAGCACCGTCTCGAAACTGAATCCGACGATTGAGTGGGTTTGGTCCCTGAGGAGCGCCTCGTTCCCAAGTCGGCGAGCCGCCGCAGAGCGAGCAGTCTCCGGCGCCATCCCATTTTGCAAAAGCTCCTTCTCGACCTCCGCGCGATGGAAATCCATCTCTTCATCCAACTCGCTGCGAAATCGAGCGCGGCCAAAAAGGATCGCCAGCCTTTTCACGAATCGGGAAAATGGATTCACCTATACCTCCTGCGCATCGCTGAGCACACGGCCAATTGCTTCGATCATCTGTTCGAATTGCGACACCTCGAGACCAAGCTGTTTGCGTCCTGAGGCAGTGAGCGTATAGAAACGAGCCCGCCGGTTTGTGTCGGTCATCTTCCACTCGGCCTTCACCCAGCCTTGCAGCAGGAGGCGTTGCAAAGCCGGATAGAGCGAACCTTCTTCCACCGTCAGCACATCATCAGAGAGTCTTTTGATCGATAAGGCAATGCCATAGCCATGGAGAGGCGCCCGAGTCAGTGTTTTCAGAATCAGCATGTCAAGCGTGCCGGGAAGCAAGTCGGGTTTCTTGGCCATGGCCTACATATAGTTTGTCTATGGATAGGGTGTCAATGGTGCTGTGACGAATGGAATGAAAGCTATCCAAAGACAATGCAGCCGAGGCTGTTGGCCTGGGCCGTGGTCTCTTCGCTTAAAGGAACGCGAGAGCCGGAGAGGGCGCCTTTCCCTGTTCCCTACCTCCCTACTTCCTGCTCATCAGTGCTTGCCGTACATCTCCATTACATCCTTTCGCAGTTCGAGGCGGCTCGGCATGCGGGTATAAAACATGTGCCCGCCGGAGTATTCGTGCACGGCAACGCGCGTCGGATCGCCCATCAACGGCATCTGGTCGACCGTCAGAACGGAGCCCATGAATGGGCAGGAAAGATCGTTCCATCCATGCACAATAAGGACGCGCAGCTTCGGATCGGCGGCCACGGCCTGGCGCAGCTGCGTAACCGAGCCATTGCGCAACTCGTCATCCCGATCCCACAACCGATTCACGTCGTACGAGAGCGCGTTGTAGCGCGCGTCGACTTTCCATCCCACGGTCCGGGTGACAAAGTCCACCATCGCCGTCGTCATCGGCGCAATAATGCTGGCCAGAATCGGATCGTTCGCCCGCTGCTCCGGTGCGAAAGGGAAAGGATCGAATGATGTCACGTTCGAATCGTAGACCGATCCAAGTTTGCCTTCCTCGCGAAAGACCTCGCGCAGATACGCTCCCGTTTCGAGCCGGCCACCCGAGAACTTCACAAATGCTGGATCGAGTCCCGTAAGATCCGTCACGTGCTGAATCATTGCCTTCGTCGCGTCCGGATCAGACCGGCCTTTGAGCAGCGTAGTCGCGTACTCACCCTGGGTATATGCGATGACGTCGGCCATCGCTTGCGGCGTCAGCTTCTTTTCGCGTTCCAAATGCGCGGCGGTGATCGAGGGCAGCGTCATCATCCACGGCAACGGAGAGAGATCTGCATTGTCGTCCACTGTCGGATTCAGATAGGGCGACACCAACACCACGCCATTCAGAGCCACGCCGAGCTGCGACTGCAAATAGTAAGTGACGCGCGGCCCGCGAAAACCACCGTAGCTCTCGCCGACGAGGTATTTCCTGGAACTAAGTCGATCGTTTTTCACCAGCCAGTCGTAAATGACACGCGAAAGATATTGAATGTCAGGCACGGTGCTGTAGAAGAGCTTCTTCGCATCTGCCTCGGGAACCGTCGCACGGCTGAAGCCTGTGCCGATAGGGTCGATAAAAACCAGGTCGGTAAAGTCCAGCCAGCTGCCGGGATTGTCGATCAGCGATGTTGGATCGGAAGGGCTGTCCCCCTCATTGCCCGCCTGCAGATGCTTCGGCCCGATAGCGCCGAAATTCAAATACACCGACGACGCACCCGGCCCGCCGTTCAGCGCGAATGTCACTGGCCGGTTGTCGCCATCCACGGTGTACGAGGTCACGACTACCTCGCCCGCAACCTTCCCATCCTTGTCACGAACCGGCAATGCGCCCACGGTTACGGTGTACTTCAGAGTCTTGCCGTCCACCTGGATTGCCTGTTGCGAGTGCGCGTCCGCGGGCAGCGGCGGGAGTGCGGACTTGTCGTCGGCGGGCTTGTCTGGCACGGCAGGCTTGCTGGCCGCAGGCGGTGATTTGTCGGCTTGCGCGCAGGTCCGCACGGCTGGAAATACCAGGCAACAAAACGCGAGCGCAACGGCCGCCCGCTCGAAGGGGAGTTTCAAGGGAAAGACGTTCATTGACCTACAATACATGGCCAGTGCCCGTTGCTGGCAGAGCCGGCGTCCGATGATTTACCCTCGAACATGGCATGAGATCCGCAGAAGTTCTTTTCGCCCCCGCTATGGCAGCGGCATTCGTTGCAGCAGCATTGGCACAGGACGCAACCAAGCCCGCTCAGGAAATTCCGGACGCACCGCAGGCCACCGTCGCCGCAACGATCCATCCCAATGGCCCGACTGTCGTGATGGAAACCTCGATGGGCCGCATCACCTGCCAGTTTTTTCAAAAGCAGGCGCCAAATGCCGTCGCAAATTTTATTGGCCTGGCTCAAGGCACAAAGGACTGGACCGATCCCGCGACAAACAAGAAACAGCACCACAAACCGCTCTACGACGACACTACGTTTCACCGCGTCATTCCCGAGTTCATGATCCAAGGCGGCGACCCTATTGGCACCGGTAGCGGCGATCCTGGTTACGCCTTCGCCGACGAATTTGATCCAGATCTGAACTTCGATGTACCGGGCCGGCTGGCGATGGCCAACTCCGGACCGAACACAAATGGGAGCCAATTCTTCATCACCGAGCAGGGCTACGATTCGCTCAACCAGCACTACACCATCTTTGGACAGTGCGATCAATCGAGCGTTGAGGTCGTCAAGACTATCGCCCGCGTGCAGCGTGATAGCAATGACAAACCTCTCGTTTCGGTCGTTCTGAAGAAAGTTACGATTATCCCCGAAGGCCAGCCCGTGCCTCCGCCGCCAGCCGCTGCTGCGCAGCCTGCACCCGCCCCACCGAAACCCTAATCAACCGACGAACCGAAAGTCTCAGGAGCATTCATGGCCCTCGCAGCAGGAACCTACGCGGTCTTTAACACAACCGAAGGCAAGATCACTGTCCGTCTTTTTGAAACCGAAGCTCCGATCACCGTCAAAAACTTTATCGAGCTCGCCGAAGGTAGCAAGGAGTGGACACATCCGACCACGCGCGCCAAGTCCACCACCAAGCTGTACGACGGGACGATCTTTCATCGCGTCATTCCGGATTTCATGATCCAGGGCGGCGATCCTGCCGGCACCGGGATGGGTGGACCTGGCTATCGCTTCGAGGACGAGACCAAGGGCTCGAAGCACAAATTCGATCAGCCCGGAAAACTCGCCATGGCCAACTCTGGTCCCAATACCAATGGCAGCCAGTTCTTCATCACCGTTGCGCCCACGGACTGGCTCACTGGCAAGCACACCATTTTCGGCGAAGTCGTCGAAGGTCAGGATATCGTCGTAAAAGCTTCGAAGGTCGCGCGCAATGGGCAGGACAAGCCGCACAAGCCCATAGTTCTTGAATCAGTGACGATCGAACGCGTCGCCTGAACGCTTGCCGGTCCCTCACGTGCCGTGTCCCGCGACAGGAGCGCCGCTGATTATGGACAAGCTCCCCAACAGCGAACCCAAGGCCAGCCTCAGCGATTATCTGGCCGCTGAGCGAACTCTGCTCGCATGGATACGCACTGGCCTGGCACTGATGGGCTTCGGTTTTGTCGTGGCGCGCTTCGGGCTGTTTCTGCAGCAGCTTGAGTTGGTCCGGGGCGCGCCGCCTACGAAGGTTTACGGGCTATCACTCTGGCTTGGCACCGCTCTGATCGCCGTTGGCATTGCGGTGAACATTCTTGCGGGATCGCACCACCTGCAATTGGTCCGCAGGCTCGACCGCGGTGATGCCTCGCACTCGCATTCCGCCACACAAGCGGTCGCAGTCGCGTTTTTTCTCGCATTGATCGGAGTCGTAATGGCGGTCTATCTTGTCGTCATTCGCGGTTAAACCTATCGAGCCGAAGGAGAATCGAATGACCGAGGAGAAGAACAGCGGAATTGTCAGCATCCCGAGCAATCACTCGGTCGACGAGACCGTTGAAAAGCTCAAAGGCATCCTGACGGCGAAAGGTGTCGCGCTCTTTGCGCTGGTCGATCATAGCGGCGAAGCGGAGAAGGTGGGAATCAAGATGCCTGCAACCAAGCTGCTGATCTTTGGCAGCCCCAAGGCCGGCACGCCTGTCATGCTCGCTGCGCCCAGCATTGCCATCGATCTTCCGCTCAAGATTCTTGTCTCGGAAGACACGAGTGGCAAGGTTTGGGTTTCCTACAATAGTCCGCAGTACTTGAAAGAGCGCCACAATGTGCCCGACGATCTGCTCAAAAACATCGCCGTGGTGGAGGCGCTGGCGACTAACGCAGCAAGTTGATTCCGTCGACGTAATCGGCCTGCCTCGCTCGGCATCCGCCCAATAGAGTTACGGCAAAGGATACCTTAGAATCTTCATCACCCTTTTCAAGACACGACCTTGCACAGTTCCAGGATCGCATCCCCGAACTTCTCAACCTTTGCAGGTCCAAATCCGTTTAGGGCCAGCAATTGATTCGGCGTACCAGGCCGCGCCTGCGCGACTGCCTTTAACGTCTTGTCGTGGAGGATCACAAACGAAGGAACGCCCAACCGTTTTGCCTCCGACGAGCGCCACGCCTTGAGTCGAAACACGAGTTCCTCGTCTTCCGAAGTCAGCTCTGCCGGGACCTCCGGAGTCTTTGCCGCATACTTCTTACTCGAATCCACCCTCGCTGCAGGTCCGCTTGCCTGCCCCTTGTGCTTCGCAGTCTGACCACTGTGTGCGAACTCCCCGACGATTCCATCGTCGATCAGCAGTTCGATCAGTGAGATATTCCGCGCCTCCAAACCGGTCTCGGTCAAACTGATTTTGCGGAACCTTCGCACCTCGCCGTCCTTCTCGTATTCGGCGTCCTCGATTTGAATCAATCCACTCCGTGTCATCGCATCGAGCAGGCCTTCAAACTCGTCGCGGCTCATGCGTCCCGATGGATCGAGGCCCCGTTGCAGTGTACCGGCAGCTTTGTAATTCACCGATCGCAGATCGTCGGCAATCGAGTGGGCCATCCTGCGCTCCGCCGCCGTTGCTTGTCGAAACTGCTTCAACACTGCACCTGTCGGATTGCACACATCGCATGTGCCACACGACCGGCTGGCGTCCTCAATGTCGCCAAAATGCCGCACCAGCTGAACCATTCGGCATTCGCTCGACTTCGTAAAGCGCAGAACTTTTTCCAACTGTTCCGTCCGATGCTGCGCCTGCACAGCGTAGGTCTTTTTCCAACCCGGTCCGCCCGCGGTTACTTGACGATCGGAACCGAACGTCAGTCGCGCCCCACCGTGGATTTCAAGCTTCTCCAACGCCTTGTCGAATTCCTCTTCTGTCAACTTCGACTTCGCCCGCAACTCCTCGACCGCTTGAGGTTCGTTATTTAACATGCGGAAAACTTCCTGCAGGTGATCGGCAGGTGGATAATCTCGACCCAGAAAAAAGTCATGGGTGCGCTGGTCCGCATAGGAATGCATCAGAATCGTCCGGCTGGGCGAGCCATCGCGGCCCGCGCGTCCAATCTCCTGGTAGTAGCCCTCCAGCGTTCCCGGCAGTCCCGCGTGAATCACGGTCCGAACGTCTGCCTTGTCGATGCCCATTCCGAATGCAATGGTCGCAACCACAACTTCCAACTCGCCTGTCTGAAAGGCCGTCTGCACTCGCTCTCGCGTCGCCGCATCCAGACCCGCGTGGTAGGCCGATGCCGCCACCGTGGATGAGAGCTCTTCGGCCAGCGATTCCGATTGCTTGCGCGACGTGGCGTATACGATTGCAGGCCGCCGCTCAGGATTCGATAGCAAGCCGCAGACCACCTTTGCGCGCATCGGCAATGGAACTTCCACCACCTCGATTACCAGATTCTCGCGCCGGAAGCCGTGGATGAAGAGCTTCGGCGCAACCATTCCAAGTTGCGCAACAATGTCTGCTTGCACTGAAGGCGTCGCCGTGGCCGTGAGCGCCAGCACCGGCGCCGGCCGCAACGCAGGCAGATACTCGCCAAGCATCCGATAGTCGGGACGAAAATCGTGTCCCCATTGCGAGATGCAGTGCGCCTCATCCACAGCGATCAGCGCCGGCTTCACCTTGGCTAGCATCTCCGGAAAGCCCGGCACGCGCAGCCGCTCCGGCGCAATGAAGAGGAATTGCAGATTTCCTTTAAGGTAATCAATGCAGGCCTGACGCGATGCCGCGCGGTCCAGGCCCGAATGAATCCTCGCCACACGCAGTCCGAGCGCGGCGAGCTTCGCCACTTGGTCTTCCATCAGCGCGATCAGGGGCGAAATCACCAGCGCCGTTCCACCCAGCGCAATCGCCGGCAACTGGTAGCACAACGACTTCCCTGCTCCGGTCGGCATCACCAGGAGCAGATCGCTGCCTGCCAACGCGCATCGGCAGACGGCTTCCTGATTGGCTCGAAAGCCTTCGAACCCAAAGACCGACTGCAGCAATCCGTCGAGCATATCTTTGGATGAATCTACTGTCGCCAACTTGGCCCGCCTGCCCTGGTGGAACATCGCATCGATTGCATGGGTTCAACTCCTGACTTTATCAGGATTGATGGTGCTCCAACGCCATCCCGCGCTGCAATGAACCACGTCACAGGTATACGTTCCACGAGCCCTCCACTGGTTGGCCTTTCTCCCGCCGTCAGGCGTACCATTCCCTTGTTTCAAATTCAACTTGCAGCCGCTTGCCAATCATCGCGGCTCTTTTGTGTCTGGAGGCAGTTCCGCGTGAAAGACCTTCTCTTCCGCACCGCTCTAGCCTTGGCGATTCTCGTTGCCGCAACTGCCGCCGGTACGCACAGCGCGGATTTCCTGCACTCCTACAAAGGCACGCCATATCACGATGCGCACTATCAAGGTGGCGCACAGAAGATTCCGGGCAAGGTGATGTGTGCTTACTACGACCTCGGCGGCGAAGGCATTGCTTATCACGATACGGATGCGAAGAATCACGGCAGCGGCGAGTTGAACCCCGCCGATGGAAGTTATCTGAACGAATTTCGAATCGGCGAAGGCGTGGATACTTCCTACACCAAGTTCAAGCGCGACCCGATTATTGATGACAACCCGTATGACAAGGTCACGCCGCCGGCCGACCTGCTTTACGTAGGCTGGACTGTGCCCGGCGAGTGGTTCAACGTCACGGTGGATGTGGCGGAAGCGGGCGACTATACCGCCGATCTGCTCTACACATCGAATCGCGGCGGGGCGATTTCAATCGATGTGAATGGCGCGCCTGCTTCCGGTCCGCTGGCGATTGTGAGCACGTACGATCCGGCCGATCCGGTGGCATGGCGGCAGTGGCATCATTGGAACGTCGCGCCAGGTATCGCGAAGCTTCATCTCGCAGCGGGCAAGAATGTGCTGACCATCCACATCGTTGCCGAGGGGCAGATGAATCTCGCGACCTTCAATTTCAGGAAGGCGATGTGAGTCGGTCCGTACCTTCCCATAGTTGATGTGCGATAGTCATGGGCAGGCGCGCTGTTCTGCACAACGTGCAGCAACGAGGAGCTCTTGATGAACCGTCGTCAGTTCGCAGCTTGTTCTCTGGCCGCAACCGCAGGCGTTGCGCTTAATCCTTGGCGCAGTTATTCCGCCAATCCAATCTACACAAATGAAATACCCAGGTCTGTGCCTGAATCACTAATCAATGAAGCACGTTTCCCTGAAGGTTTCCTTTGGGGCGTTGCAACAGCGTCCTATCAAAACGAAGGTGCCTGGAACGAAGATGGCAAAGGCGAATCGATATGGGACAGGTTCACCCATACGCCTGGAAAAGTGAGAGGCGGCGTGACAGGAGACGTCGCCTGCGATCAGTATCACCTCTACCCACAAGACATCGCACTCGCGAAGAGCCTCAATCAGAAGAGCTATCGATTTTCGATTTCCTGGCCAAGAATTCAGCCCACAGGAATCGGCGCTCCCAACATGAAGGGACTGGATTACTACAGTCGCTTCGTCGATACCCTTCTCGCGGCTGGAATCCGGCCGTGGTGCACCATGTATCACTGGGATCTTCCTCAAGCTCTCGAAGATCGCGGTGGTTGGCCGAACCGCGACCTGGCCAACTATTTCGGCGACTATGCCGGCATCCTTGCCAAGCATCTCGGCGACCGCATCACGGTTTGGGCGCCCTTCAACATGCCTTGGGCCATTGCCTTCATGGGGTACGCAGCAGGCGCTTTTCCCCCTTGCCGAACAAGCTTCAGCGATTTTCTCAAGGCCGCTCACACCCTTGCACTCGCTCAGGGGCGGGCTCACCGCGCAGTGAAAGCCGCCTCTCCTCAAGCGACAGTAGGAAGCGCCTACGAGATGGCGCCCGCGTACCCAAAAACGGATTCGGAGGATGACCGAGCCGCCGCCGCTCGATACCACGCAATGAACAATGTCTTCTTCCTGGAAGCAGCCATGACCGGCCATTACCCAAAGGCTTTTGTTGGGGAGCCGCCCTATGACGTGATGGGCTTCAAGGCAGGCGACGAAAAACTTTTATATGCTCCGCTGGACTGGGTCGGTTTTCACTATTACACGCGGCGCGTCGTCTCCGACGCGAGCAAGGAGAAGTTTGAGAGCGGAGGCGCTTTCAGCGGCACCGAGATCGAAAGCAATTCTCCAGGCGGACGCGATCCGTACACACGCTTCCGTGCTGCGATGCCCACGGAAGGTCCGCTGACCGAGGCTGGTCTGGAAGTATGGCCACGGGGAATTTACGATCTCGTGACGCAAATCTCAAGAGAGTACAACCATCCCATCATTGAAATCACCGAGAGCGGTTGCGGCTATCTCGACGGTCCCAATGAAGAGGCACACGGCAGCATTCCCGATGGGCGCCGCATCCAGTGGTACCGCCAAACGCTTGCGGAACTGGCGCGCGCCATCGCCGACGGCGCCAGGGTCCGCGCCTACCATGCCTGGACGTTACTCGATAACTTCCAATGGGGAGAGGGCTACACGGAGCGCTATGGATTGATCTACACAGACTTCCGCAACCAGAAACGCACGATCAAGGACTCAGGACATTGGTACGGCCGCGTCGCTGCCTCGAATCGGCTCAATGTGTGAGGCCACCGCGGTATACCCCCTCCCTCCTTTTTTCGCTAAATATCTCATTTAATTGAAGTTATCGGAATCAATAACTTACGCTAACTCGAATTGATTCAATGGCTTAGCGGCAAATATCTTCTGAGGTTAGAGTTAGCGAAAAGTTGTCAGTCGTCGTCAGTGATCGGTTGTCGGCTCGAAGCCTCTCGACCTGTTCTCAGCTCCGTTTTTATTGTGCGACGGATGGGACTAATTCTTTGCAGCCCGGTGGATAATTTTCGCCTTTTGTTCGCCTATACTGGCGACATGTGGAACCTGCCTGCCTTCGGCGTTTGCGACTACACGGTCCGCTGCAAGGGGTGTGGCGAGAACATTCCTGCGCCGGTCGAGACGATGCCGGACACCTGGATCGTCGCCGATTGTCCGCTCTGTGGGGCGAGACGTCGCTACCTGCCTCCGGACATCTTCCGTGGACGTTTGTCGTGTCGACTCGGCAAGAAGCCTGTGCGCTCGGAACGGGAGATTCCGCCATGGGCCTGATGCGACTCTGACTCGAAGCTCGATCTGGACTGAGACATCCTTCCCGCCCTAGCAGAGCTAGGACGGGGCACCCAGAATCCAGTTGATCCAAG
>Ga0302324_100002931_pt1 | contig 38669 bp, 28 predicted proteins | sample Palsa_T0_1_FD_201949 | JGI IMG/M metagenome (GOLD analysis project Ga0302324, IMG submission 201949) | Peat permafrost microbial communities from Stordalen Mire near Abisko, Sweden - Palsa_T0_1 | ecosystem: Environmental > Terrestrial > Soil > Palsa > Peat permafrost | place: Sweden: Abisko... | reverse complement strand
CCGAAGAAGCCCTGCTCCAGGCGGGGGCTTTGCAGAAGGCGATTTTCAACAGCGCCAACTTTTCCAGCATCGCCACGGACGCCAAGGGCGTCATTCAAATTTTCAATGTCGGCGCCGAACGCATGCTCGGCTACGCGGCCGGCGAAGTGATGAACAAGATTACCCCGGCCGATATTTCTGATCCGCAGGAAGTGATCGCGCGCGCCAAAGCGTTGAGCGTGGAGCTGGCCACCACCATTACACCAGGGTTCGAGGCCCTGGTCTTCAAAGCCTCGCGCGGCATCGAAGACATTTATGAATTGACCTACATCCGCAAGGACGGCAGCCGCTTCCCGGCCATCGTCTCGGTCACCGCGCTGCGCGAGGAGCAAGGTGGCATCATCGGCTATCTTTTGATCGGCACGGACAACACCGCGCGCAAGCAGGTCGAAGAAGAACGCATGAAGCTCGATCAGCGTTTGCGCGATCAGCAGTTCTATACCCGCTCTCTGATCGAATCCAATATTGACGCGCTGATGACGACCGATCCGCTCGGCATCATCACCGACGTCAACAAGCAAATGGAGGCGCTGACCGGCTGCACGCGCGACGAGTTGATTGGCGCGCCGTTCAAGAGCTACTTTACCGATCCCGAGCGGGCCGAAGCGGCCATCAAGTTGGTGTTGAGCGAGAAAAAGGTCACCGACTACGAGCTTACGGCCAGCGACAGGGACGGCAAGAAAACAGTCGTGTCCTACAACGCGACCACCATCTATGATCGGGACCGCCGGCTGCAAGGCGTGTTCGCCGCCGCGCGCGACGTCACCGAGCGCCGGCGCTTCGAGCAGGCGCAGCAGGATTCGAACGTCGAACTCGAAAGCGCCAAATCCGCGGCGGAAAAGGCCAATCTGGCGAAATCGGATTTCCTTTCCAGCATGAGCCATGAGCTTCGCAGCCCGCTCAACGCGATCCTCGGCTTTGCCCAACTGATGGAGTCAGCCGCCCCATTGCCGACGGCCTCCCAGGCGGAAAACATTGCCCAGATTCTTCAGGCGGGATGGCATCTGCTCAAATTGATCAACGAAATCCTCGATTTGGCGGTGATCGAGTCCGGCAAGGTGTCGCTCTCGCCGGAATCGGTGTCGTTGGCCGAGCTGATGTCCGAATGTCAGGCCATGATGGAGCCGCAGGCGCAACAGCAAGGCATCAGCATGACTTTTCCCAAGTTCGATGACGCCCATCCGTTCTTTGTCAGGGCCGATCGGACGCGGCTGAAACAAATCATCATCAACCTGCTCTCCAACGCGATCAAATACAACAAGCCGCAGGGAACGGTGATCGTGGAGTGCGTCGTGAGAAACCCGGAACGCATTCGCATCAGCGTCGCGGATACCGGCGCGGGCTTGGCGCCGGAAGAGCTGGCGCAACTATTCCAGCCTTTCAACCGGCTCGGTCAGGAAGCCGGCGGCGTGGCCGGCACCGGCATTGGCCTGGTGGTCACCAAGCGTTTGGTCGAACTGATGGAGGGCGTTCTGGGCGTGGAAAGCACGGTCGGCGTGGGAAGCGTGTTCTGGTGCGAACTCATCTCGGCGGCGGCGCCCCAACTTGAAATCCAAAGCGGCGAAGTCGAGGCCTCTGTCCGGCCGCAATTGCCGGACGGCACTCCGCGCCGCACCCTGCTCTATGTCGAGGACAACCCGGCCAACATGAAGCTGGTCGAGCAACTCATCGCGCGTTGCCCGGACATTGAGCTGTTGACCGCGGCCAACGGAACTCTCGGCATCGAGATCGCCCGTGCCGCCCGGCCGCGGGTGATTCTGATGGATGTCAACCTGCCTGGCATCAGCGGCATCGAGGCCTTGAAAATCCTGCTCGAGGACCCGGCCACGGCGCACATCCCCGTCGTTGCTCTCAGTGCCAATGCCATGCCGCGCGACATCGCGATGGGCCTGGAGTTGGGTTTTTTCCGTTATCTCACCAAACCCATCAAGGTCAAGGAGTTCATGGACACGCTGAATGAGGCCATGGAATTTGCAGAACGAACCGTTGACCAGCCACATCACGCAGAACAAATGGCATAATCCGCACTTGCAGAACGGCCCCGGCCAATGCCCAAAGCCGCGGCTGCCTTGGGCGAGCGGCGTGCGGAGCGCGCGACGAGCCTCAGGGCCAAGCGAACAAATGGCCTGGGCGGCGCACTCCCACCGCTTTTCCTTGCTTTAGCCATGAACGTGAACCACCTTAGCCCATGAAAAGGGCCATCGCCGTGCTTCTTGGCTCGGTTGTTATCACCCTCGGTGCGAAGGCGCAGACATTGCTCTATGAATGGGCGTTCACAAATCAGACTGACACGGCCACCAATTCCGCGGCCACTTATGCCATTACTCCGGGAACGGGGAATCTAATCATCCAAAATGTGAGCGGTAATGTTGATGGAGTTACCGGCGCGGATGGCATCAATCCTTTGTGTTATTTCACCAATGCCAATATCGGGCCGGGTGTAAAGGCGATGGGCGCGTTTGTGGCCAATGGGCAAGATTACGACGGAGGCAATAGCGCCGTGGCGATGGCGACGAATCTCAACTTGGGAAATCTCGAACAGTTTACGATGACCTTCTGGTTCAGATTGGACCCCGCGTTCACTTCCGGCACTTTGGCCAGGCTGGTGGATTTTGGGGCGTTGCCCGCCTATGATTCCGGCGGCACTGGCGCGGGCAATACCAATGGCATAGGCGCCGCCCTTGGTCCCTCTTTCGATGCTGAGATGCAGAGTGGCATGGATGCTACTCCCTATCCTTTCCACATCTTGCCGTTGAACGCGGTGCTCAGTGTTTTGACCGCCTTCCCCTCCGGCCTGCAAAATGACGGCGCCACCTGGTATTTTGCGGCGGTGAGCTACGATGAATCGCTGTCTGAAACCAATTTTCTCACTTGGTTGGGTTCCGCAAATCAATCCGTGCAGATGCTTGAAAACCCCTCCCTGCTTGACGCGGACTTTGGTTATATGCCCTTCACGACCAACGCCACTGTAAAAATTGGAAACGATTTTTCGCCCACGGCTCCTCGCGGGCTTACTTTCGGCGCCATAGCAGATGTTCGAATTTACAGCGGAATTCTTGAATACAACTTGCTGGAATACACCCGGACTTTTCAGGGTTGGGGGCAGTGCTCTCCCTGGATTGTGACGCAGCCTGTTTCGGTGACCAACCAGGTGGGCGGCTCCTGCTCTTTCCTGTGTCTGAACGAGTTCTACAACGTTGATGGATGCCCTTGTCCTGGGTTTGGTTGTTTTTTCTCACAATGGAAGTCCAATGGCATTCCTGTATCCTCTGGACCCACCGACGGTTTTTCTCAACTGATCCTCAACGACATTCCACTTTCCGCCAACGGAGCGAGCTTTGTTTGTACAATCATGGGTGATGGCGGTACAATCGACTCGTTGCCGGCCACCCTGGTGCTTCAGCCGACTTTGACTGGAGTCCTGGATACCAACGCGCCTGATCACCTGCTGTTGAATTGGAATTTTGGAACCCTTCAAGAATCAACCGTCGAGACAGGCCCTTACACTGATGTGGCGGGTTCGCCTATCTCCCCCTATTCCGTTGCGATGACGAATCAACAGCAGTATTTCCGCGTCAGGAACTGAATAGGCTTGCCAGCTTCGCGGAATGCTGTGTCCCCGGAATTGTCTAAAGAGTGAAATACACTCGCGCCTCTCCCGAAGAAGTGGCTAATGATTGGGGTGGCGCTCTCCAATCTGACATTTTTCTCGACAAGGAAAGAGAATGCAAATAAAATTGACGCTGCCCGCATTGAAAGCCGCAATGCGGGCAGCGTCAATTTCAAATTGTCCGCAATCTGTAGGATAGGCAAATCGTAGTCTTAAAACACCCCCTGTTCAGCTCTGTTAATATCGCGAGTAGGTCCCTTGCCAAGCTGGTTGACAGGCGGCGCAAAAGAAATTGAGATGCGCCAATCTCCAGTAATGACAACGAATCCAACTACCGTTATCTTCAAGCGCATGTTCAGCATCAAACTTCGATGGCCCCTGGCCCCGGCTGGCTGTTTTGGCCTTGCGATGCTTTTGCTCGTCGTGATCGCCCGACCGCTGGCCGCCACAGATTATTTCGTGCGCCAGAGCGGCCACGATGAAGCGCAAGGCATCTCAACCAACACGGCCTGGCAGACCATCGAGCGCGTCAACCAGGTCCGGCTTCAGCCCGGGGATCGCGTGCGGTTCGAGGGCGCCGCCACGTTCGCCGGCAATTTGCGGCTCTCGGCGGAAGATGCCGGAACCTCCAACGCTCCCGTGGTCATTGGCTCTTTTGGCGAGGGCCGGGCCACCATTTTGGCCGGGCGGCAGACCGGCATCACCGTCGAAAACGCCGGCGGGGTCGTTCTGGAGAATCTTATCGTTGCCGGCGCCGGGTCGGCGAACAACACGGGTTATGGCATCCGCTGCGACAATACGCTCACCAATGGCCTGCGGTTGGGCGGCCTTTGTATTTCGAATGTGGAGGCGCGGGATTTCGGCATGCTCGGGATCCTCGTGGGAGGGATTCGCGCCGGGTTTGAACACGTGCGCATTATCAATTGCGTCATGCACGGCAACTTGCGCGGGGGCATGGAGGTGGCCGGGCGCCTTCCCTGGGATGCCACGGTCTATGCCCACGCCGATGTGCTGGTCAGCCATTGCCAGGTCTTCGACAACACCGGCGATCCAAACTATCTCAAGAACCATTCCGGCAGCGGCATCGTCCTCTACCAGATTGATGGCGGCGTGATGGAATATTGCACCGCCTGGAACAATGGCGCCTTGTGCCGGTCCAAAGGCGGCGGCGTGGGCCTTTGGACGTGCTCCTCCCGCCGCGTGGTCATCCAACACTGCGAGAGCTTCGGCAACAAAACCAGCGGCGGCGATGGCGGCGGCTTCGATCTCGATGGCGGCAGTGTGGACTGCGCGCTCCAATACAACTACAGCCACGACAACGACGGTCCCGGCCTGATGGTTTACAGCTATCCTTATGGCTCTTACGCCGACCGCGGCTGCGTCGTCCGCTTTAATATCTCCGAGAACGATGCGCGCAAAGGCAAGCGTTATGCCGGGCTTTGGGTTCGCACGGACGGAAAAGAGATTACCGGCCTTGAGATCTACAACAACACGGTCGTCATCGGGCCATGGACAGACCAGGCGGCGCTCATTAACGCCCGCGGCGTGGAGGCGCGCGTGCGCAACAACATCTTCATCGCCACCGCTCCGGCCGTGCCGTTGCGCGTGGAGCAACCCCAGGAACGGGTGCGTTTTGAGAACAACCTTTACTGGCGCGAAGGCGGACCCACTGAAATCACCTGGGGCGCACAGACCTACTCAAACCTGCAGGAGTTGCGCGAGCGCACCGGGCAGGAATTGTTAAACAAAAATCCCGTGGGACTGTTCGCGGATCCTCTCTTGAGCCATCAACCGCCGGGCACGCACCCCGGCGAAAGCCACGGACTCCAAACCTTGCGCGCCTACCGGCCCATGCCCGGCTCACCCGCGCTTGCAGGCGGATTGGACTTACGCAAGAATTTTGGATTGGACACTGGCGCCTTGGATTTCCTTGGACTGCTTCCGCTGTCAGGGCCGTTCCCGTTGGGGGCCGTCGGAACACCGGCCCTGGAGTAGGCCGCTTGTAGATTTTGGCCGGGATTCGCCGAACCTCGAAAAGATGTTGCCAATTTGTTAATAGGAAGTATCGTTCTTCAACCGTTGGAGAGACGGATGTAACTTATGAAAACTGTGATCCGGCATGCGGCCAGCAAGAAAAGGAAGCTCGTGCAAGGGCAGATTGTTTGGCGAATTTATCGTGATGATGCTTCCGGTCAGTGGATTGGCGTCTGCGAACCAATCGGGCTCACTGCCTCTGGCGACACATATAGCGAAGCGGTAGAGTGCTGCAATCAGGCGATGGAGCTTATGTTTGAAGACCTTCTTTCCTCTGGAGACCTTGATGAATTTCTGAAACTGCGCGGATGGAAAACGGTGGATGTGGAATCGCTGGAAGGGGAAGAAGGTGGAATAGACGCGCCCTTCAGTATCGAACCCGTCGTTGCGCATGATCCGCAAGCAGCTTTTTGTTGAAAAGCTCCGCGAATTGGGGTTTCGGTACGTGCAGCAAAAGGACAAGGTTGAAATTTATAAACGTTCCGGGGACATTAGGTACGCCAATGTACGCCGCAAGGATCTAATTGTTGAAGCAGAAGTACGATTAATATTACGGCAAGCGGGGCAAACTCAAGAGCAGATTGATGCTTGGATTGCTGGCGCATTGGCGCGTATGCGGGATGAATCGAAAACCAGATAATTTCCATGCCCATCCGGTTCATTGACAAAAGGCCCAATCCGCCCTCGGTTTGCTTGGACGCGGCGTGGCAAGCTCACCCGTGGGCGCGTGAATCTGGCAAGCAACCGGATAGGCACGATCATCTCCATGTTGTGGCCCGAATGAGCCAATCAACACAGAAACTTGATGGCCTGCAAGAATGCGAAGCAAGGAAGGGCGCGGTCAAAAAAAATGGCCATTGCTGCCGGATGAGCCGGTTTCTGCGGTAATTTGGTTACACATGACACGCCTGCGGGATCGCCGCGCTTAATTCTCGCCCCGGCATCCATTATCCCATACAGTGCCCCAGTATGAGTTCGCAAAAACCTGCATTGGACGACTTGCGCATCGAGCGACGCCCGGAAGAGGCGCGGTCCTCCAAATACTCATGGCTGCTGGTGGTCGTTGTTGTGCTGGCTTTGGTCGCGGGTGCCGCGCTCTGGTGGAGGGGACGTTCCGTCCTGGTGGAAGTGCAAACCGTGCCGGCCCGCAAAATCGGCGGCGGCGGGACGGATAGGTCGGTTTTGCATGCTTCCGGTTATGTCACGGCGCGACGGGAGGCGACGGTCTCCGCCAAAGTCACAGGCAAAGTGGAAGAAGTGCTCATCGAGGAAGGGATGAAGGTCAAGGACCGGCAGATTTTGGCGCGGCTGGACGATTCCAACGTCAAAACCAGTCTGGACGTGGCCCAGGCGCAATTGGAGTCCACCCGCCTTTCCCTGGAAGAAACCCGCGCCCAACTCAAACAAGCCGACCTGGAATTCAAACGCGCCGCCGATCTCACCAAACTCAAGATTGACTCGCAATCCGACCTCGACAAAGCCGAGTCCGATGCCTTGACCCTGCGGGCGCGCCTGGCGCGGCAGGAATTGGACATCACCACCGCCGAACGCCAGGTGACGCTGTGGAAGCGGCAGATTGAGGACATGGTCATCCGCGCGCCCTTTGACGGCGTGGTGACGACCAAGAATGCGCAGCCCGGCGAAATGATTTCGCCCGTTTCCGCCGGCGGCGGCTCCATCCGGACGGGGATTTGCACTATTGTTGACATGAACTCGCTGGAAATTGAACTCGATGTCAACGAGAGTTACATTAACCGCGTCGAGCCTGCCCAGCCGGCGGAAGCAAGGCTGGACGCCTACCCCGATTGGCCAATCCCGTGCAAGGTCATCGCCATTATTCCCACGGCGGACCGCCAGAAATCAACGGTCAAAGTGCGCGTCGGCTTCGACAAACTGGACCCCCGCATCCTGCCTGACATGTCGGTCAAAGTCTCGTTTCTGGAAACGGCCGCCGCGCCGTCCATCGCTGCCGGCTCGGTGCTTGTGCCCAAAATTGCCCTGCAAAACCAGGACGGCCATGACGTCGTTTTTGCCGTCCAAAATGGCCGCGCGGAACGCCGCGCCGTGACGGTCAGCGATACCCAGGGCGATGACGCGGTCTTGAGCGCCGGTCTGACAGCCGGTGAAAAAGTGATTGTGAATTCGCCCGCCGGCTTGAAAGATGGGGCTGAAGTGAAAGAAAAAATGCCATGAGCGAAATTGAAAAAAGCGATGGCCCGCTGGTGCGCGTGGATCGCGTGGAAAAACTTTTCCATCGCGGCTCCGAGGATATTCACGTCCTGGCCGATTTGAGTTTGCAGGTTCCGGCACGCGAATTTCTCGCGCTGATGGGTCCGTCGGGATCGGGCAAGAGCACGCTGCTCAATCTGATTGGCGGGTTGGACCGTCCCACCAAAGGCTCCGTGTTCGTCGGCCCGGAGCGCATTGACGAGCTTTCTGACCGGCAACTGGCGCATTGGCGCGCCCGGCACGTGGGTTTCGTCTTTCAGCTTTACAATCTCATGCCCGTGCTGAACGCGGAGCGAAACGTGGAATTGCCTCTGCTCCTGACCCACCTTTCCAGAGGCGAACGGAAAAAGCACGTCGAGACCGCGCTGGCTGTGGTCGGCTTGTCCCATCGCGCCAAACATTATCCGCGAACCCTCTCCGGCGGCGAACAGCAGCGGGTGGGCATCGCCCGCGCCATCGTGACGGACCCGACCATCCTGCTGTGCGACGAGCCGACGGGCGACCTGGACCGCAAGGCGGGGGATGAAATTCTGGATTTGCTCCAGGCGCTGAACCGGGAACACGGCAAAACCATCATCATGGTCACGCACGATCCCCACGCCTCCGGGCGCGCGGCGCGGACGGTCTATCTCAACAAGGGCCAGTTAAGCAGCGAGGCGGAGAAATGAAGTATTTCCATCTCATCTGGAGCAATCTCAAACGCAAAAAACTGCGCACGCTGCTCACGGTTCTTTCCGTGCTCGTGGCTTTCGTCCTCTTTGGTTTTCTTTCCTCCATCAAGCAGGCCCTGACGGGCGGCGTGCAAATGGCCGGCATGGACCGCCTGGTCGTCCGCCACAAGGTTTCCATCATGCAGCTTCTGCCGCAGAGTTACAAAGAGCGCATGGAGCGAATCCCGGGCGTGGTCCTCGCTTCGCACAATACGTGGTTCGGCGGCATTTATCAGGACCCGAAGAATTTTTTTATGCAAAGTCCCGTGGTGCCCGAGGCTTTCCTGGAGATGAGTCCTGAATTCCTCCTTCCGCCGGAGCAGAAAAAGGCCTGGTTGCAATCCCGCACGGGCGCCATCGTGGGCCGGAAAACTGCCGACCGCTTTCATTGGAAGATTGGCGATAAAGTGCCCATTCAGTCCTCCATCTGGTCCCAGGCCAACGGCAGTCGCGCTTGGGAGTTCGATATTGTGGGCATTTTCGACGGCAAGGAAAAGGGGACGGACACGACCCCGCTGTTCTTCCGCTACGATTACTTCGACGAAGCGCGCGTCAACGGCAAGGGAATGGTCGGCTGGTACTCCATCCGCGTCAAAGACCCCGCGCGGGCCGCCGAAACGGCGAAACTGGTGGACAAAGAATTTGAAAACTCCGATGCGGAAACCAAAACGGAGCCGGAAGGAGCATTCGTCCAAGAGTGGGCCAACCAGATCGGTAACATCGAGCTGATGGTCGTGGCGATTCTCGGGGCGGTGTTTTTCACCATTCTGCTGGTGGCCGGCAACACCATGTCCCAGGCCGTGCGCGAGCGCACTGGAGAATTGGGCGTGCTCAAAGCCATCGGTTTCACCAACGCCCAGGTCGTCGCGCTCGTGCTCGTCGAATCATGCTTGCTTTCAGTTCTCGGTGGTCTTCTCGGCCTTGGGCTGGCGTGGCTGCTGATTTCGCGCGGCGATCCCACCGGCGGAATGCTGCCGCTCTTTTTCTTTCCGTGGCGCGATTTGCTTATCGGCGTGGGTCTCAGTCTCGCGCTGGGCGTGGCCACCGGAATTTTCCCCTCGCTCCAGGCCCTGCGTCTCCGCGTAGCCGACGCCTTGCGCAGAATGTAACCGCCCGGCCCCATGAACTGGCTTTCACAAATCGCCTCCATCACCCGATTCGGCTTGATGAGCATCCCGCAGCGGCTCGGCGCGGTGGCGGCCACCGTGATCGGCATTGCCGGCGTCGTGGCCGTGTTCGTCGGTGTGCTCTCGATGGCAGCGGGCTTCCGGCAGGCCATGACTGTTTCCAGTTCGCCTGACGCAGCCATCGTGCTGCGCAGCGGCGCGGAAAACGAGATGGTCAGCGGCTTCTCCCGCGAACAAACCCAGATCATCGCCGACTCCGCCGGGGTGGCTCGCAACGCCCAAGGTCCGCTCTCCTCCGCCGAACTCTTCGTCATCATCAACCTGCCCAAACGCTCCACCGGCACCGATGCCAACGTGCCGTTGCGCGGCGTGGAAGCCGCCGCCTTGCGGGTGCGCGACAACTTCAAGATCAGCCGGGGCCGGATGTTTGACTGGGGGAAGGACGAAGTGGTTGTCGGCGCCGGCGCGGCTCGGGAATTCGCAGGTCTGGACATCGGCTCGAGCATCAAAGTCGGGCGCTACGAGTGGCCCGTGGTCGGAATCTTTACGGCCGACGGCGCGATTTGCGAATCGGAAATCTGGACCGATGCCAAGGTGCTTCAAGCCGCCTACCATCGCGGCGATTCGTTCCAATCCGTCCGCGCGCGGCTGACTACACCGGAGGCCTTTCAAAAATTCAAAGACGCGTTGACCTCCAACCCGCAACTGACGGTGACGGCGTCACGGCAATCCGAGTATTATGCCCAACAATCGGAAGCGATGACTCGGCTCATTACGTCGCTGGGTTTTTCGATCGCTTTTCTGATGGCCATCGGCGCGGTCTTTGGCGCGTTGAACACGATGTACAGCACCGTCGCGGCGCGCACGCGCGAAATCGCCACGCTGCGGGCGTTGGGATTTGGCGGAGGAGCCGTGGTGGTCTCTTTGATGATCGAATCGCTGTTGCTGGCCCTGCTCGGCGGCGTGGCGGGCGCCAGTCTGGCGTATTTCGCCTTCAATGGTTATCATACTTCCACGATGAACTTTCAGAGCTTCAGCCAGGTGGCCTTTGCCTTCCGCGTCACTCCGCGGCTGCTGTTGCAGGGCATGGGCTGGGCCACCGCGATCGGGTTGATTGGCGGGCTTCTCCCCGCCGTCCGCGCCGCCCGGCTGCCCATCGTGGCGGCCTTGCGCGAACTCTGACATTCGCGCGTATGCCGATTTTTCGTGATGTGACCGCGACTGCAGGCGGCACGCCCCTGGTGGATCTTCCGCGATTGAGCAAGGGGCTGCCGGGACGGATCGTGGCCAAACTGGAAATGCAAAATCCGTGCGGCAGCGTCAAGGACCGGCTTGGTGTGGCTTTGATCGAAAGCGCGGAAAAGCAGGGGACGCTCAGGCCCGGAATGACGCTCCTTGAAGCCACGGGCGGCAACACGGGCATCGGGCTTGCGTTTACCGCCGCCAGCCGTGGCTACCGTCTCATCCTGACGATGCCCGAAGCGATGTCGAAGGAAAGAGTCGCGCTCCTGCGCCATTTGGGCGCCGAAGTGGTGTTGACTCCCGGCATTCTGATGAACGACGCCGTTCTGCGCGCGCAGGAATTGCGGAAGGAAATTCCCGATTCAATCCTGCTCGATCAATTTCGCAATCCGGTAAATCCCGAACTGCATCGCAGAACCACGGCCATTGAAATCTGGAATGACACACAAGGCGCGGTGGATTGCTTCATCTCGGCGGTCGGCACCGGAGGCACGATCACCGGCGTCGGCGAAGTGCTCAAGGCGCGCAAGCCCGGCGTGCGCATCATCGCCGTCGAACCGGCGGGAGCGGCCGTGCTTTCCGGCGGCGCGGCCGGACCTCATCAGATGCCCGGCATCGGCGTCGGTTTCATTCCCGAAGTCCTCAATCGCAAAATTCTCGATGAAGTGATCTCGGTAACCGATGACGAGGCCTTTGCCGCCGCGCGGCTGCTCGCCAGGCAGGAGGGAGTGGTGGCGGGCGTCTCCTCGGGCGCGGCGCTTCATGCTGCGCTTCAGGTCGCGGCGCGCCCCGAATCGTCCAACAGGATGATCGTGGTGCTGCTGGCCGACACAGGCGAGCGGTATTTATCCACCGCCTTGTTCGCGCATTGACGTTGGACAAAAATCTGAGAGGCTTGGGATATGGGCAAGGTCATCGTCAAAATCAAACTTACGAATCTGAAGGACGCTTTCCTCAAATCGGCTGGCGCCCGCAAGGCCAAACCGCGTGAAGTCGAAGTCGAGGCGCTGGTGGACACGGGCGCGACCCGCCTGTATCTCAAACCCACGGTCATCAAGAAGCTGGGCTTGGAACGAACCGATACCGTCCGCTCACGCACATCGAACGGCGATGTCATCCGATACAAGTACGAGCCGGTGCGGCTTGAGCTGATGGGGCGGAACGAGAACTTCGATGTGGTTGAAGTCCCTGAGGAAGTGCCCAATCTTCTCGGGCAAGTGCCTCTGGAAGTGCTGGATTTCGTGGTGGACTCGCGCGGCCACAAATTAGTGCCCAATCCCGCCCACGGAGGAGAACAGATGACGGAGGAGTATTCCGCGCGATGACCCATCGGCCGCCAAAGACCATCCCGGCGGCCCAATCTACAAGTCGAATTTTGAACTTAGGGTAACACCCCATAGCGGAGTTCCGGCCCGGCGCGTACTGTGACTCCGGCAAACAATCCAAACGAAACGGTAGAGTTGTTTTGGATGTAACAGCGGTCTGTGACCGCCGCTACAGTGCGGAATCTTGAGACTTTACCAGTACGCAATCTTAATATGAAAACGATCCTTTTATTGACCTGTGTTATCACCGTCCTCACGACTACCGGATGTTTCTTTCCCGGACGCGGAGGAGGGCGCGGCTGGCACGACCGTGGGGAGCTTAACGTGGCGCCTTCGGCAGTCGCGGTGCGCGCGTCTCAAGCCATCGAAGAACCTCCGGCTGTGGAAGTCCCCAATCAGGAGTTCGTCGTGCTGCAATTCTAGTGGCAGAGGCTTGACGGGCCTTCTGCAAGGACGTCAAGCCGGCGAAAACCTCGGAAGAGAAACAAACATTGAAATTTGAGAACTGAAGGTACAGTCGATTCCGCGACGATGATTTCGCTGGGTGAATTGGAACGCCAATTGAAGGGCGCGCTGAGGGCGGAGTCAGCGACAAACGGCTTGGATATTCTGCTTCCACAGCACTTTGTTTCCATCGTGCGCGGCAGCACGCACGCCCGAAACGGCGGCGTTAAGCGCGAATGCAGGATTGAAATCATGGCTGGAGGGGAACCCGGAGCCGGCGGTCCCGCCGCCGTATTCGGAAGCCGTGGTCTGGGTTGGCTTGATACGCTCGAAGTTGTCGTGCTCCACGCGGGCAGGCGAACCCTCATGTGGAAGCGCAGAGCCGAGAATGCCGAGGTCTCTATCAACGGGATTAGCGTGGCCCGCATTGAGCTTGGATGGTGTCTGCGATATGCCAACATCGGGTCTGGACGCGTATGGTTTGATGGAGTCCCATTTTGTGAATTCATGTTGCCTCTCCGCCGCCCGTCTTCACCCCAAGCGCGCGATTGCAAGGGGCGTTTCACCTTCGCGATCGACCGAAAAGCAATCAAGTTTCTGATAGCGCCCAAGGTTCCGGAGAGTTCCAATGGTGCCATGCCAAATTGGCGATCCCACGCAACGATCTTTGACCCGGCGGACGAAGCCCGCTTAACCCACTTTTCCGATGATCAACGACTGCTTTTGCTCGCTCTCGCAGTCTGGCCCTGGTCGCTTTACAAGGCTGGAGGAACTAAAGCGGCGGCCCAGAGCTTGAAGTGAGATTCGGGCCGGCTTCTCTTCGGCATGGTCATGTCAACTGCTAAAGTTCAACATTGCCATTGGCGGTCCTCTCGTAAATCGTAGCCTGGAAATCGCTAATCAGGATGCGTCGTTCACTTTGGATTTGTCTGGCCCTGGCGGCCTTCACGGTGGCCCTTTACGCGCCGGCGCTGCGCTGCCAATTCCTGACCATGGACGACCCGGATTACGTGTCGGAAAACCGGCACGTGCAGGCCGGGTTGACTCTCGATAGCGTCGCCTGGGCCTTCCGCGTCAACATGGTCGGCAACTGGCATCCGTTGACAGTGCTTTCCCATATTCTGGATAGCCAGATTTACGGAATGCGGCCGTGGGGCCATCATTTGACCAATGTTCTCCTGCACGCGGCCAACAGCGTGCTGCTGTTTCTAGTGTTGATGCGCATGACGGGAGCGGTCTGGCGGAGCGCCTGCGTGGCCGCGCTGTTTGCCGCCCATCCGGCGCACGTCGAATCGGTGGCGTGGGTGGCGGAACGCAAGGATGTGCTCAGTTCGTTTTTTTGTCTGCTGGCGATTTGGGCCTACGTTCGCTACGCGGGGGAGTTCAAGGTTCAAAGTTCAAGGTTCAAAATTCAAAATTCAAAGTTCAAGGGTCAAGGTTCAAAGTTCAAAGATTTCTACGTTCTTTGCATTTTGTTTTTTGCGCTGGCTTTGATGGCCAAACCGATGGCGGTGACGTTGCCGTTCGTGCTCTTGCTGTTGGATTTCTGGCCGCTGGACCGCGTGCGGGGACTGGATTGGCCCTCGTGGCGGCGTCTGGCGGCGGAGAAATGGCCGTTGTTTGCGTTGAGCGCGCTTTGGTGCGGCATCGCCGTCTGGGCGCAACGGGTGGGCCATGCCGTTTCTTCGACGGCGGAGTTGTCGGTTTCGGAGCGGATCCTGCACGTGCCGATGGCTTATCTGGATTACCTTCGCGTCCTGGTGTTTCCGTGGCACTTGTCGGCGTTTTACCCTTACCAACATCATGAGCCGGTGGTTTGGGGCGCGGAGGCGGGCGCGGCCCTGGCGCTGATGACCTGGCTGGCGCTGGCCGGGGCGCGGCGGCGGCCTTATCTGGCCACGGGCTGGCTGTGGTTTCTGGGGATGCTGGTGCCCGTGATCGGCTTGGTGCAAGTGGGCGGGCAGGGATGGGCCGATCGCTACGTCTATCTGCCTTCCATCGGTTTTTTTGTCATTGTGATTTGGGCGGGAGCGGAATGGGCGGAGCGCCTTCCCGCTGTCAAACTATTGGTTCCCTTGGCGGGCGCGGGGCTGGTGGCCATGACTTGGACGGAAATCCAGTATTGGAAGGACACGCGCACTCTTTTTGGGCGGGCCATGGAAGTTACGGCCAACAACTACGTGGCCATGACGCTGGTCGGGACCGCGGACGAGGCCGACGGCGAACCGGATGAGGCCATCCGGCTTTATCGCCAGGCGCTGGCCTGCAAACCCAAGTACCTGGAAGCGCATTTCTTTCTTGGCCGCGCCCTGCAAGCGAAGGGACGGACGGGGGAAGCGATGTCCGAATACCGCGAGGCGCTGCGGCTGCAATCGGATTTTGCCCCGGCGCACATTATGTTGGGATTGCTGCTGGCCAGGGAGAAGAAATTTGACGATGCCATTTCGCATTATCAAGCCGCCCTCCAGACCGATCCTGAGTCGGCTGCGGCCCAAAGCGATTGGGCGATGGCGCTCATGCAGCAGGGGCGCTGGCAGGAGTGCATCGCGCATTACGAGCAAGCCTTGCGCCTGGACGCGTCTCTGGCGGAGGCGCGCGGCAACCTGGGCGTCGCTTATTTGCAGTCGGGCCGGCTGGCTGAAGGAACCACGGAGCTTCGGGCGGCGCTCAAACTTGAGCCAGGCGACTCCGAGACGCAGTTCAATCTGGGCCAAGCCCTCAACCAGCAACAACAGTGGCCGGAAGCGGCGGAACTATTGAAGCCGCTGGCGTCGAGCCAGCCGGCAAATGCCAACGTGCAATTCCAATATGGACTGGACTTGGAGCATCTGGGCCAGACCGGCGACGCCATGAGCCATTACGCGGCGGCCTTGCGGCAAAACCCGGATTTCCCCGATGCCTTGCAGCACTGCGCCTGGATCGCCGCGACCGACGCCCGGCCGGAGTTGCGCAATGGAACCCAAGCCGTGGAAATGGCCGCCCGCGCCTGCGAGTTGACAGGACAAAAGCGTCCGACCATGCTTCTCACGCTGGCGGCGGCTTATGCGGAAGCAGGGCGGTTTAGCGACGCGCTGGCGGCTGTTGGAAGGGCCGAAGAACAGGCCAGGACTCAAGGGCAAAAGGAACTTGAAGCGGAAGCCGTGCGTCTGCGCGCTGAATTCGCGGCAGGCCGGCCATTCCATGGCCAATCGAAATGAACCATCGCCCGCGCGGGATCAGGGCGGACGCATCTGAACTGTTGTAACTCATTGAAAGTCAACAATACCTCATTTTAGGTGACTGAGATTTCTTCCTCCGGGGAGCGCACGCGCCCCCGCGCGCAGCGGGTCGCGCCTCGCGGCCCGCATCATAAACGTCTGGCAATTTAGATGCGTCTGCCATGCGCGGTAGTGTCCTAATTTGAAATTATCACCGTTCCAGTCCGCCCCTCATAAACCATCGTATAATTCTTGAGAAAGTTTCGCCCGATAAGTGCCCCATGAATCTGGCCTCCAGCAAAGAGATGAACCCCAGCAATTGCTCCATAAATAACAAAGTTCAACGAGGGAACATGAACTTGAGCCAGATGAATGTTCACCTCTTGCGGCCCATGAACACCCGAAATCGCACGACGATCAACAATTGGCAAATTGAGCTGCGCCGCAAGCGAACTATCAATACAACTTTGCCCGGCTCCAGTATCAACCAGGGCATTTACATTAGTGATACCAGGAACGGGAGTGGCCAAAGGGATGATGCCGAGCTGTCCTGGTGGCGTTTGAAAATTGGGGTCAAATCCAATATTAACGAGTAAGGTAGGCCCATGAGCCATGAGCAAAACTGAACCAGAGGCGCCGCCAGGAATATCATCGAATCCGCATCTTGTCTGTGGCATAACCCTGAATAATTTACCCACTCATTTGATACATCACAGATGCCGGCAAAATCATTGGCGGCGCACCTACTTGTCGGATTAGATATGGGCCTCGACCATAAAGCCGGACCGCATTCTGGGCTGCTGTTTCAAACGACTCATATAGATCAATCAGCTTACGATCTTTCAACAGCACCCATTTCCCTGTGTGGTTGGCTTCCAAATCTTGCTTCAAGGCTTCGTAAGCCTCGATTTCTGACTCCAACCCACTTTCTGGAATGGTCGCCGTTTTCATAAAACCTTATATTTCAATGCTTTCCGCATATTCTGTACGTACTACAATACGAGCATTCTGGCCTTTCCGCAAGGCCAGAAAGTGTATGTATCGGCGTCCCCAGAGTAAACTTAAATGCAGCCAATAATGCAAGCATATTGCGTGAAAATCAATCACTTTCGCGCGGGATTTGACAGACTGGGAGTTTCTGTGCGACAAAGTGCCATGAAAAAATATTTCTTGCGCCTGCTGGCCTCCGCCGGCATGGCGTTCCTGGCCGGCTTGGCCTCGGCCCAGGACACCTCCGTCACTTTGTCCGTGGACGGAAAACCTGTGCTGACTCTCCAAGCTCCGCCGGCGGCCAAGGTCACTTCGTCCAACGGTTACGTTAACATTCGGACCACCAACATGTCGCTCCACGTTTGGGCCGTCCCCAAAGCCAGGACCGCCAAAGCCGCGTTGCCGCGCGCGGCCGAACTTATCAAGAGCGAGTTCATCAAGTTCGCACCCACCACCAACATGGACATGGTCATCGCGGGCGCGCCGGCCAAGCATGTCCTCGGTTCGGGCAACGAGGCCGATGACGGCGACCCGGGCCACGCGGAAGTGGTTCTCTTCGTGGTCGGGAGCCATGTCTTCGCCGGGTGTGTGCATGGGGAATTTGACGATGCTTCGCGCGCGCGAGCGCCGATGATGGCCGTGTTGCAGACGGCGCACGCCCCGCCCTGAGGATGCATCCAATCAAAATCCGACGCCTCCGCTACGGTTCGATGACGCGAAAGAAGCCGCCGGACACGTTGGTGGCGGGGATGGCCAGTTGCAAGGGCTGACCGTCGCCCGAGAAGTTGGTATAGAGAAACCAGTTGGCCGTGGCGACGTTGGTGTTTTCCTGGATGGTATAGCTCTGGCCGATGGTTGTCGGGAAGCTCAAGATCAAGCTGCCGCCGGAAAGCAGGGGAGGCCCGATGGAGACCGGAGGAACAACCGCGGCGGGTATGAGAATTTGGAACACGCCGCCATTGCCGTTGGCCCCGCCCACTGCGGTTGTTCCGTAGAGAAAACCATCGAAAAGCACAAGGCCGCCGGCAGGATCACCTCCGTCAGCGCCGCCGCTGAAGGAATAAAGCACCGTGAATCCGCCTTTAGGCGTGATTTGGAACACCGTGCCAAAACCGTCCAACCCGCCCGAAGGCGTGGTTCCATAAAGATCGCCGTTGCCGGCCTGGATCAGGCTGCCGGTGGGATAGCTTCCATCATACACACCCGAGAACGAATAGAGTGTAGTTAACCCTCCGTTGGTGGAGATTTGAAAAATTGTGCCGTCGCCGTTAGCTCCGCCGCCTTCCGTTGTCCCGTAAAGATAGCCGTTGCTCGCCTGGACGAGGGCGGCTTCCGGAGAAGCGCCGTCATCGCCGCTAAACGTGTAAAGCCTAGTGAACGCTCCGTTGGTAGTGACCTTAAAGATGGTGCCGTCGCCGTCGTTTCCGCCGCTTTCCGTTGTTCCGTAGAGAAGACCGTCGCTGGCCTGAATGAGGGCGGCCGCCGGATAAGCGCCGCTCGTGCCGTTAAACGAATGAAGCAATTTGAACCCTCCGTTGGTGGAGGTTTGAAAGAACGTGCCATCGCCGTCCGTTCCGCCTTGACTAGTCGTTCCGTAAAGGTAGCCGTCGCTGGCCTGGACGAGGGCGGCCGCCGGATAAGCGCCGTAGGCGTAGTTGCTGATGTCATAAAGTACAGTGAATGTTCCGTTGGTGGACACCTGAAAGATCGTGCCGTAGCCATCGGCTCCGCCTTGCTCCGTTGTTCCGTAGAAAAGGCCGTCACTGGCTTGGATGAGACCCGACTCCGGATTATCGCCGGTGCTGGCAGAAAAGGAATAGAGTGTGGTGATGGCGCCGTTGGTGCCGGCCTCAAAAATGGAGCCTGCGCCATTGGTTCCTCCGTATTGGGTTATTCCGTAGAAATTGCCGCCGCTGATTTGCAGCGCTCCCAAAGGGGAATCATGCGTGGAGCCAAGAAACGCATGCAGCAGGGAAAATGTGCCGTTGGTCGTGATCTGGAAAACCGTGCCGTAGCCGATGGCCCCACCCGACGAAGCCGTGCCATAGAGAGAGCCATCGCCGGCCTGGATCAGGCTGGCAAACGAATTGCCTCCGTCACTTCCGCCGCTGAATGAATAAAGCAAAGTGAACTCGCCGTTGGTGCTGATCCGAAAAATCGTGCCTTCACCGTTCGTTTCGCCGTCGGTGGTTCCGTAGAGAGAGCCGTCGCTGGCCTGGAACAGGCTCGCGCTGGGAGATGAGCCGTCGGGAAAGTAGTCAATGTAATACTCATAATAATATCCGTACTCAAGCTCGGGTACCACCGGAAAAAGATAAAGGGAGTTGAATGTTCCGTTCGTGGAGATTCGAAATACTGTGCCACCGACGGTCCGGTCCGTCCCGGAGGCAGTTGTTCCGTAGAGATAGCCGTCCACCCCCTGAACAAGGCCCCCTGCCGGAGTTGCGCCATCTGTATCGTTGAACGAAAAGAATGAATCGAAGTCGCCGCTAAGGCTGACGCGAAAAACCGTGCCCAGGCCATTGATCCCGCCGGCGGAGGCCGTTCCGTAGAGATTACCATCGCGGGCCTGAATAAGCGGAGCTTCCGGATAAGCGCCGTCGTTCGCGCCGCTGAACGAATAAAGGGCAGTGAACGCGCCGTTGGTAGTGATGCGGAAGAGGGCGCCAAAGAGATTTCCCCCGGAGGCTGTGCCGTAGAGATTGCCGTCGCTGGCTTGCATCAGGCTGGCCGTGGAATTCCCTCCGTCCATTCCGCCGGTGAACGAATAAAGTGTGGTCAGAGAGCCATTGGTGGTGATCTGAAAGACCGTGCCAAAGCCGTAGGTTCCGCCAAATTCCGTTGTGCCGTAGAGTTGGCCGTCGCTGGCCTGAATCAGCCCGGCGGCAGGATTGGTCTCGATCACGCCGGAAGAGGAATTGCCGCCATCATTGCCGCCGGTGAACGAATAAAGTGTGGCGATCAAGCCATTGGTGCTGATCCGAAAAACAGTGCCTTCGCCGTAACCGCCGCCGTTGACGGTTGTTCCGTAGAGGTTGCCGTCGCCGGCCTGAAGGAGGGGGGAATGGGGATTTTCGCCGTCACCGGCGGCGAACGAAGCCAAAGTGGCAAGGAGCACTTGGATGTTGACTTGGACGGTTTCGCCAAAGCCATCGCTCAAATTGGTGAAGTTAAGCGCAATGGGATAAAATCCAGGCGTCAAGCTGGCGATGGCGGGTGTGAAATTCAGAGCCAGAGGCGCGGAAGCGCCTGGGGCCAAAGCGCCGGTGGTGGCCGCAACGTTAAGCAAGGAAGAACTGTAGGTCAGAGTCCAGTTCAAGGCGTTGGTTCCGGCATCAATCAACGTGAGGCTCAGGTTTGTGCTGGGGATGGGGCTTCCATAGGTGAAGGAGAACGTCAAGATGGAGGGCGCAACCTGGAACGCATCCCGTGAGTATTGAAGGTTGTCAATATAATGGCCCCAGCCAGATTGCGGATTGACGATTTGGATCTGGCCCACGTCTGTGTCGGGAATCGTCTCAAGGTACCACTCCCCGTCCTCAGTCGCATTGGGGTCCGAAAAGCTGTCCACCAGCGCGCCCGAGGTGTTGTAAATGTTAAAGACCGTCCCTGGGCCTAAAGGACCCGCAGGATTATATTCGAGGGTGATGCCACTGGCCGCGCTTGTGAAGTCAATGACCATGATGTGGGCGCGATTCTCATCATCATCCTCGTAAAAGTTGGACAAGGCGTTCGGAGGCGAGAATGCGTTCACATCATCGAACAAGGTGTTATTGGCGGCTTCGATATTGACCACATCTCCCTCATCAGTCATTCCGTAAAAGGTCACGCCATCGGAGACGTACTGAGTGGTCACATCGGTCAACGCGAGAATTCCAGATTCGTCAAAGTTGACGAGTGTTTGAGCATGAGCGGCGCCCATGGCCAGGACAGCAGCCAGACTCGCCACGCAGAATGTTTTACTTGTATGCATAGGTTATTTGGGGTTCTTTGCTATCGGTTTTGAGGTTATTCTTTTGGGTGATTCATTGATTTGCACCGGAGGTCACGGGGCCGTGGTTTGGGTTCCGAACGAGACCAGCGTCGTTAGCGCGCCGGCGGGGGTCATTTGAAAGACCGTGCCAGCGCCACCCGCGCCGCCATACTCTGTTGTGCCGTAAAAATTGCCGTCGTTGCCTTGCACCAGCCCGGCCACCGGACCGTTGCCATTGGCGCCGTTGAAGGCGACCAGCGTCGTAAGTGCGCCGGCAGGGGTCGTTTGAAACACCGTGCCACCGCCGCCCGATCCGCCGCCTGCGGTTGTGCCATAGAAATTGCCATCGCTGCCTAGCGCCAGTCCGCCAACGCAATAGCTGCCATTGGTGCTGTTGAAATTGACCAGCGTCTTTGACCCGCCGCCTGATATAATTAGGAATACCGTGCCGAAGCCTTCGCCGTCGTTGAGATTAGTATCTCCACCGTATGCTGTCGTTCCGAAAAAATTGCCATTGGTGCCTTGCAGCAGCGCGCCAGACGGATTGTAGCCGTTCGCGCCACTGAAGGACACCAGCGTCGTCAATACCCCGGCAGATGTCATTTTGAACACAGTACCTTCGCCATTGCCGCTAGGGAGACTAAGATCTCCACCTCCAGACGTTGTGCCGTAGAAATCGCCATCCGTGCCTTGCGCCAACGGCGCAAAGGGACGGCTGCCATTGGCGCCGTTGAAGGAAACCAGTGTCGTCAACGCCCCGGCGGAGGTCATTACAAACACGGTGCCAAGCCCATTGGCGCCACCAAGGATGGTTGTGCCATAAAAATTGCCATCAGCGCCTTGCGCCAAGCCAGCGAACGCATAACTGCCGTTCGTGCCGTTGAAGGAAACCAGCGTCGTTAGTATCCCAGCGGGGGTTATCTGAAACACCGTGCCGTTGTTTCCGTTGGTCCCGCCGAATTCTGTCGTGCCGTAGAAGTTGCCATTGCTGCCTTGCACCAACCCGGCGAATGGATGGTTTCCATTTGTGCCGTTGAACGAGACCAGGGTCATTAAAGTCCCGTTGGTCGTCACTTGGAAGACTGTTCCGTCGCCGCTCGCACCGCCATAAGCTGTCGTGCCGTAGAAACTGCCATTGGAGCCTTGCACCAGAGTGGCAGATGGATATTCAGGCGGGGCAGAAAAATTGGACGTACTTAAGAATTGTATAACTTCGGGGTAGGCCTCCGAAGGTCCATCCAGCAACTGATCGTCTTGACCTTTCAAGAACTTGTTGAAAAAGGAAAGCAAGTAGGCCCGTACAATCTGGCTGGCTCTTCCCTGAGGCAGAAGCTGGTCACTCATTGGGGTGCCAAAATTGGCCTCCAGCGCTGCCGTATCAATTATTAGGTCCAGATCCCCAAAGTTGCCGTGAACGGTGGAGACGAGCTTCACCCAATAGGCATTAGTCACAAAGTCATTATAAACCTCCAAACAATAATCGGGAAAACCGTTAAACACACCGGGCGCAGGGTCTGGCCCATGATCGGATCGAAAATAGAGAAAAGGAACGCTCAAGGGTTGCGTCAGCAAGTTGGTTTCCCAAAAAGGCCCGTCCAAGCCGGCGCCAGCCTTGCAGCGAGAGTCGCGAAGGCACAGTTGGGCCGAGGTTGATCCACCCAATGACCATCCAAACGCCCCAATCTCACTCAAATCCAACCGCCCGCCAAGGCGCGGATCATCGGCGTTCAGGTTTTCTAGTACATCCAACACGAACTCCTCGTCCAGCAGCCGGCCTTCGATGGCCGCGTCCAACCCCGCAATTCCGTCCACCGTTTGGCCGTACACCACTGTCCCGTTGGGAAACACGCTGACGAGTGAGTCGCTCGTGTCGATTCCTACCACCACATAGCCCCAACTGGCCAATTCTTCTGTCTTGTCCGTATTCTCGCGGCGATGCCCCCCGTATCCTGGGTCATAAAGCACGACCGGACAATTGGACAGGTTGATGGCAAATGGCGCGTTTGAGAGCGAGTGTGAGTAAAACGCCGCAGCTTGGCTGTCCCAGTTCCCAAAAGGTGTCCAATTGTACTCCTCGTAATTATAACCTCCAGCGTTGGAAGCGACTTGTGGGTCCACATATATAGCGGGAAGCGCGACTTGAGCCACCGCAGGATACCAGAAAGTGACCATGAACTTTGCGTTACCACGGTTCGTGTTGGTGAGCAGCAGCGAGAAGGTCCCAACAGGGTAAGGTCCGGTCGGCTTGGGGTCAGGCGTGGGCAATTGATTGGTTGGCGTGCGGTAGAAGCGCAGATTAAAGTCCGGCGCGTTGGTGTCCAGGAAACTTAGAGCGCCCAGCGCCGCGTTCGTGTATTGCAACATTGCCAGCGGCGCCCAATCCACCAGATTTGACGAAGTTTCCAGCGGATACATGTCGTAGTACGGCGCGAAAAGCGCACTCGTCGCGCCCGCGAAGGCCAAACTCATGGAGCCGCTGGATTCGGCTTGAATGCCAACCAAGTTGTGCGGCGCGGCCACAAAGACTTTAAGCTCCGCCACTTGGCTCGTGACGGACCCGGAGGCATTGGAAACGATGACAGAGTAGTAACCCCACTGGGCGGGCAGAGGAGCGGCCAAAGCGAGCGAACTGTTAGTGGCCCCGGCCGTCGCCGTCCCGTCGAACAGCCATTGGTAACTAAGCGGCGCCACACCTGTTGCCGAAACAGAAAAATGGGCGTTCGCTCCGGACCCAAGGAATTCATTTGCCGGCTGAGTGGTAATGACCGGCTGGGCCAAGGCCAACGAGGGGACCACGCATCCAAGACAGACGCTCACCACGATGCTGCCGAACCGTTTTATGTTCATAATTTGCCGTTCTGTTCTCCAAAGCGATGTTTCGGATTGTTTTGGGCAAAAAAACTTCTGGCTGATCCTATTGTGTTTCTCTTTCGTCCTCACGGGCTTTGTATGTTGCTCTCATCCTCTCAGTGCGATTGGCGACCGCAAACCCCGCCAACATTTTTCCGTTTTTGGTCATCATGATCCTTCGGCGCGCAGCAGTTCAGCTTCCAGGAACGAAATCGCCAGAATGGGTGGCCCTTGGCGGATAAACCAAGGATACTGGCGAGGTTTTTCTACCGCGGCATCCGGGCTAAAGCAAGGGAAAAACGACGAGTGAACCCGCCAACGGGCGCATCTCACTTTTTAGAAGCGCCGTAGGCGCAACCTATTTGTAGATCACCGTCTCCTCTAAAGAGCAAAGCCTCGTAGAGGCGACATCTGCCCTGGCTCGGCCCGGGATATGCCGCTCCTACGGAGCTAATTTTCCATTGGATGTGGTTGATCTACAGAGATTTCGCTCCTAGCGGAGCTGCGAATAAGAGCGCCCTGTCCAAAAATCGAGATGCGCCGACCCGCCGCATGGCCGGTTTTTGCCGCTTGACAGCCTGCTTGGAGGCTTGGTTAATCACGACTCGTGAACTCGGCCACCTCAAAGAATCCGGCTGCCAGGCTTGAAGTGGCTGTGGCCGCCGTGTTGACCCTGTGGGTGGTCATCCTGCACTTGATGTTTTTGACCCATGCGGGCGCCCTTTGGCGCGACGAGGCCGAGGTCATCGGATTCGCTTCCATGCCCACGCTGGCCGATACGCTTCAGAGTTTGCACTACGGCAATTTCCCGCCCCTCTTTGCCACCGTGGCTCGGTGCTGGATGCTGGCGGGGCTGGGCACCGACACCGGTTACCGCATCCTGGGCTGCCTGATTGGCCTGGGAACGCTGGGGGCATTGTGGTTCGGGGCGCGCGCGTTCGGCGCGAGGGCGCCGTTGCTGGTTTTGGCCATCTTTGCCGCCAATCCGGTGGCCGTCCGCATCGGCGATTCGATGAGGTCATACGGGTTGGGGATTACGTTTCTGGTATTGACGCAGGCGCTGGTCTGGAAGTACGTGCAATCGCCGCGGCGATCCTCCTGGGCCGCCGCCGCCGTGGCCGCCATTTTGAGCGTGCAATGTCTCTATCAAAGCGCCTGGTTCATCGTGGCGTTTTGCGCGGGCGCGTGGGCCGTGACACTGGCGCAAAAGCAATGGAAGACCGCCCTGGGCGTCGGCATGATCGGCGCCGCAGCCGCCCTTTCGTTGCTGCCGGACCTGGGCAATCTCATTCGGAGCCGCGAATGGTTTGACGTCACACAGGCTGTCGTCACATTCGATTGGGTCTTGGATGCGTTGCTGGAAACATGCCGGGCCAGCGGGCCGTGGATGGCCGGCCTTTGGTCCGCCCTCTTCGTGATGGCGGCGGCGGCAGCGCTGGCCATTGGGTGGCGCACGCGGGCCTGGAATATGGTTTATGCCGGTGTGGGGTTGGTGGCGGGAACGATTCTGTTCCTGGGATTCCTGCTCTACCTCTCATGCGCGCCGCGCTTCTGGTATTTTCCCGTTTTCCTGGCCCCGTCCGCTCTGGCCATCGAGACGGTGCTGGCGGCGATTCCGCTGACGGCTGTGCAATGGGCGCGTCCAGCCTTGGCGGCGCTGGTCGTGTTGATGAGCATTCCGTTGAGCCGCGAAGGAGTCATGCTGCGTCAAACCAACGTGGACCTGGTCGCGCTCAAGTTGAAAGCGTCCGCGCAACCGGGCGATCTCATTGTCATCTCGCCGTGGTATTTTGGAGTCTCCCTGCGACGCTATTTGGATGAGAAGAGGTGGACATCGGTGCCGCCCATCGCGGACTATCGGGTCCATCGTTATGACCTGCTCAAAGAGCGCATGGTCTCGGCCCATCCTATCGCGGGACTGGAGGAGCAAATCCGCCAGACGCTCCGGGGCGGCCACGCGCTTTGGGTGGCCGGGATGTATCGCCTGCCGCCGCCGGGCCAAGGGCCGCCAAAAGTATATCCGCCGTATCATGGCGGGATGGATTTGGCGGACGCAAGCTACTGTAATTCCTGGGTCTGTCAGATCGCGGACATGATTCGGACCAACGGAAGCGACATCAACCCTGTGCCTATTCGCGTGCCGGGCGCTACGCCCGTTAATCCCGTCGAAGATATTTCCCTGCGGGTCATTCGCGGCTGGCATGGCGAATAATTATGCCCGCTGCCACACATGATCAGGCGAACGTCCCGACCGGCGGCCGGCGAGGCTTTGTCCTTGGAGGCGCGGTGGTCGCGCTATGTTTCGCCATTCTCGCCGTGCAGACCTGGCGCAAATGGGGCGACGTGCTGGTGGATTTCGGCGTTCAACTGTATTTGCCATGGAAACTTTCCACCGGCGCGGTGCTGTATCAGGACGTCGCGTATTTGACAGGCGGCCCGTTGTCGCAGTACTATCACGCGTGTTTGTTTCGGATTTTCGGCGTTTCGCTCCTGACGATTGTTGTCTCCAACCTGGTGATACTGGCTTTGCTGGTCGCGGCGATTTACGCGGGCTTTTATCGGATTTCCGACGCCTGGACGGCCACCGTGGCGGGCCTGGCCCTGGTGCTGGTGTTCGCCTTTGAGCATTATACCGCCTACGGTATTTTCAATTATGTGTCGCCTTACTCGCACGAACTGGTCCACGGCCTGGTATTGTCCATCGTGGTTTTGTGGCTGCTCTCGCGCTGGCTGCTGGAGGAGAGAATTGCGCCAGCCCTGCTGGCCGGGATTGGCGGCGGGCTGGTTTTGTTGACCAAGCCGGAGGTTTCTCTCGCGCTGGCGCTGGCGCAACTGGCCGCGCTGGCCCTGTTCTGGCAGTCGAAACACAAACCGGCGTTGCTGGCGCGTTCGGTATTGGCCATGGCGGGCGGAGCGGTCTTGCCGCCGGCCGCGTTCCTCGTCTATTTCATGCGGCACGAAGGTTTTCCGCAAAGTCTCCGCTCGGTCCTGTGGGCCTGGACGGCTGTGCTGACCCATGCCGCGCCCAACAACAAATTTTACCGCTGGTGCCTGGGGCTGAATACGCCTGGCTTCCATATCAAAATGATGCTGGTGGAGTCCGCGGGATTGGCCGCGATTTTGGGAGGTTATGCCGCGCTGTTTCGAATGAAGCTCAACGGCTTGGCAGGCCAGGCTCTTTTCGTAATAGCGGCCATTGCGGCCGGTGGTTTGTCACTGGCCTTCAACTGGCTCAACTGCGGTTACGTCTTGCCGGCCTTGTGCCTGGCGTCCCTGTGCCTGCTCCTGTGGCAAGCCAGGAAAAAAGGGTGGGGAAGCGTGCCGCCGCTCCCGTTGCTCTGGAGTGTTTTCAGCGTGGCCTTGCTCGCCAAGCTCGGCGTGTTTCCGCGGGTGTGGCATTATGGATTCGTCCTGGCCATGCCTGCCTTTCTCAACGCGGTTTATTTTTTGCTCTGGCAATTGCCGTCCCTTCTCGAACAGCGCGGCGTTCGGGCGGACTACTTTCGAGGCGCGGTTTCGCTGGGATTGCTCATCGGATTTGTGCAACTTTGGCAGGATTCCCAATTTGCCTACGGAGACCGCACCGCGCTCGTGGGCCAGGGTGCGGACCGGATGTTGGTCTTCAAGGCGGCATTACACCCCAGCGGCGTGACCCTGGGCCGGGTGGCCGATTGGATAAATGCCAACACGCCAACCCACAGCACGCTGGCAGTTTTGCCGGATGGCGCGATGTTGAACTACCTCTCGCGCCGCGACAACCCCACCGGCTACCTTCGTTGGAACGGGACGGAGCTAACCCTCTTCGGACAGGACAACATGAACCGCGCCTTCATGCGGACACAGCCCGATTATATTATCCTGATTGACTTCAACATCGAGGAATTTGAGATGAAACCTTTCGGGCAAGACCCGCGCAACGGCTTGGAATTGAAGCAATGGATTGACGCCCATTACCGGCCGGTCTATGAAACCGGCCCGCCGAAAGTCACCGTTTACCAGCGAAATAGCTTGGCGGGGCTATAGGCCGGCCGCAAGGTAGTGGGTGAGCAGATTGTTGCCGCCCTCGGAAAATGACCGAAACGACCTGTTTGCGCCAGTGTCCTGAAAATGGATGTGAAGAAATTCGACTTAACAGAGGGCCACACCACTCAACCGTGACGCATTGAATTGCAACGAGGTCTGGCGAGGCGAAAAGTCGAACGCCTGAGCGTATGCTTTTCGTCGGCCTATAGTCTTGGGGCCGCTTTCGTATGCCGAAAGGAGAAGGGTGGTTAATGACACCTCCAGAAGTTCTTTGTCCCGTTCTTTGAATCCAACTTCCGCACCCGCCCAACCAAATTTGTGGCTCATGGCTGCAATGCCTTTAATTTGAAATCCAATTGGCTTTTCAGAGATTACCGAGACGTAAATCGTAAGAATGTCGTCAATGCGCTCCGCGACGGTCGCTTCATCCGTTGTTTGATAAATGATGCAGTCGCCGTCAGGATTCCACCACGGCTTGTGTTCACTGTCCCTCGGTACCGACACCAAATCTTTTAAGAAATGCTCTTCCATATCAATGCAGAGTAACGGTCTTCCCACTCGCAAGGGCTAAACTCGTCGTCTGATGCGACGTGTTCAGCTCTCGCTTCATAAACATATAGGCGCGGATTCAAATAAACCGCAAACACTAAATCCTTTGGAAACGGCGCTCGCACGTTTTCCCGAATATACCACATGTCCGGCCGACCTGTAAAGCACCATCCTCCATCATTAAACCGGCGGACGCCGGCAAAAATTCGCTTGGTGTTTTCAAGCACATGTTTGACAGCCCAAAAATTCTGAAACCTCACAATGTCGTATTTGTAGTACGCCTCGATTAAACCACTGGGAATGATAGCCGTCACCTTAGAATTTGCCGGGTCAGAAGGATTTCTAATTTCGATATTATAATGTGGCATACTTAATCGCTCCAAATCATTGGCCCGTCCCGGTCACTCCTGAAACGTTAATTCTGTTGCGGGAATGCCGTGCCGTCCTCGGATTGATAATAGATCACGCCGGCATGCTTTCCCGCTTCTTTTACGAGCGTAACGACCTTATCATTGGAACAAAGGATTTCCGCATCTCGGAAATTATCCGTTGACTTCTTTTCGTTGCTGGCTAATTAAGCCAGTAGTGATACAAAACATCAAAAACTTTCTGATCGGATACGGCTCGATCATTTTGGCCCCCATGAACCATTTGGCCTACCCTGATCTCAGAATCACTTTGCCGCCAGAGAGCGCACTGCAAGGCATTGCCCATGATTTTTCTGCGGTCGCCCGCAATTTGCGTCACTCCATTTCTAAAGTCCAGGACGAAAGGCAGTTAGAGTTAAATCTTAACATTCCAGCAACAATCCCTTGACACACTACCGGGGGCAAGCAACTGTCGGATTATCTTACATATTAGGGTGCATGGCGTCTTGCGTTGGAGGCGAACAATTCCATTCCGTTGCGGCGCAACGATTAACGGCGGATTTGGCGGCTCGAAAAGCATGTCGCATCTCTATAACGAGGCTGTTTCGTCGGATTTCTTGTCACTTCGACCCTGCGCGCCCCAATCGCTCTTAAAAAATAATCTATTGTGAATAAACAGTTTACGAACGGCGCAAGGAAAAAAATCTGTCATGGCACGAATCTCGCTTTATGAGGAGCATCAATGTGGAACGGTGCGGAGTGGAGCACAAAGCTCTTGCGGTTATGTATTTTGTCGGTAGCGGTGGCTTTGCCCCCCCGGCGGGCTAATCGCCCTTAAAAACCATCGGACGCCTGCGCAAGCAGGCGTCTTTTTTTTGAGAGTCCGTTTTTCGGCGCTTGACGCCGCCCCAATCCTTGGTCTAATAGGACTTTCGAGGTCAAAGCGGTGAATGTTACATTTCTGATTTTCCCACCCTGCATCTGGCTCATGGCCGGATTTTGCTGCGCCTCGGCTCGCGCGCAGTCTGCCCCTGTCCGCAGTTCTTCGGGTCAATTCATCGCCTGGCAACTCCGGCGGCCGGCGGCGTCGCCTGCCTCGGCGCGTCCGATGCTCAGGCCCGTGGCCGGCCATTGGGCTTATTTATTTTCATCCAGCGCGGCTCCGGCCTTGAGCAACGCGGAGGAAGTGACCTTGCATCCGGCGCTGCTGGCGGCTCAATGCGAACGGTTCAAGAGCATGCTGCTGGCGGAACTTGGAGAGCCTGATCAATGGCGGGGACGGATTGATTTAATTATTGACCCGTCGTTGGCGGAGGACCAGGGTCCTCAATTGGAGGCCGATCACGATCCGCAAGGATGGAATTACAAGCTGGCCTTGCCCGGCAGGGTCAAACAGGAAATCCTGCTGCGGAGGTTGTTTCAAACCCTGTTTCTCGAAATGGCCAACCGCCACGCCGGAACGCAATCGGCTGAAATTCCGCTCTGGCTGGTGGAAGGCATGTGCGCCCGCGTGCAGGCCAACAACCTGGCCACCTTTGTGCTTGAGCCGGGCCAGGCCGTATCCGCCAACATCCTCTGGGACAAGGGATCGCGAACGATGCCGGTGGAATTGCGCCAGCACGCGCCGCTGGCCTTCCAGCAATTAAGCTGGCCCCAGGAGTCCGACGTGACAACGGAGGGATTGCCGTTGTATCGCAGTTGCGCGCAACTTTTCCTGGAGGAATTGCTTCGGTTCGGCGACGGCCGGGCCTGCCTGCGCTCCATGATCGCGCAATTGCCGGAACATTGGAATTGGCAGACGGCCTTCCTGCTGGCCTTCCATTCCCATTTCGACCAACTCCTGGACGTGGAGAAGTGGTGGAGCGTGAGCTATGTTGATTTCCTCGGCGGTTTCACGGCGCAAACGTGGTCTGCCGCGGACTGCCGGAAAACACTGCAAAATTGCCTGGATGTTCCGGTGGAAGTGCATTTTGACGCGGGCGACATGCCCGTGGCCGCCAAAATCACACTCCAGGAAGTCATCAGGAAATGGCAGCCCGGGGATGCCTTTAACGCGCTGCAACGCGCCGTCAGCGGCCTGAAGTTCCTGGAGCCGCGGGCCACGCCGGAGTGGCGCCCGCTGGTGCAACTGTATCTCAAGACCCTTCTCGAATATCTCAAAGACAGCCAGGAGGCGGCGCGCGCGCCGATGCTGGGCAGGCACGCTCCTTCCCTTTTGAACGGAGTCAAATCGGAAACGATCAAGCAATTGGACGCGCTGGACCTGCAACGCGAGGCCTTATGGAGCAACGCCGTTACCGCCAATCTCCCGCAACTGAGCGCCTCCGAAGACCCCGCGGCAAAGTCCGCCGCCAGCCACTAAGCCGTTCAGTAAAAGCGTTAGAATTTCAACGCAAAGCAGCAACAAGACGAGGATGGACAGGACAGAAGGGTTGGCAGGGCGCGTGGCAGAGGAATGATCGGCAGAGGAATAATCCTGAAAGCCTTTCTTCACATTCCTCTGCCAAACATTCCCCTGCCAAATTTTCCCGAATTGGGTTGCGGCTGGCTGCTCTTCGTTTCCGCGTCTTGGCGTTGAATCCTTAATGCTTGGATGCGCTAAGCCGGAACGAGGCAGTTAAAGAACTGAATTCTGACAGGATTAACAGGATTAACAGGATGGAAAAGAGGATGTGGCATCAGTAATAATCCCTCACCGTTTGGGGAGACCTCCGTGTGCTGTGCTTCATCCTGTTAATCCTGTTAATCCTGTCTCAAACTCTTCCTGTCGTGTTCTTCGACTGCATGGATGCGCTAAGGCTGAGGCTGGGCCGGTTGCGTCGCAGGCGCGGGCGCGGACGGAGCGATGCGCAAGGGCGGGGGAGGCGGCGCTGATCCGTCGGCGGGCTGCGGCTTCTTTTGCGTTGAGGGCTGCGGCATGGAAGACTTCATGATGGCCTCCAATTCCTGCAGGGCCTTGTCACATGCTTCAATGGCGGAATCCTTGTGCCCGCCGTAGTCGTCCGGAGAACGCTGCAACTGCGCTCTCACCATTCGCAAATCGTTCATGGTGCGAAGGAAGATCGGGCGCGGCTGGTTAGGCCGGGGTGGTGGAAACTTCTGGACCGGTGGCGGAGCGGGGCCTACCGGGGCGGGCGCCGGCTGGGATACGTTGGTGGTCTGCGCCTGGGAGTTGCTCAGGCAGAAAGCCAGAACCAAACTGATTCCGGCTGCGATCAAAGTCATTCTTTTCATATCAATTCTACTATTGGACCTTTTGGATTCTTAGAACTCCCACAAGCTAACTCATCGTGCCTTGCTGGTAAAGCCGGAAAATCTACCATGCCAGAGCCACGCCCTGCACGCGCGGATCGGCCGCGCCGAGAAAGTCCCGTCCATCGGCCGTCAAACCGACGGCTTGGGCCGCGCCCAAAAACTTGACTTCGCGCACATTGTTGCCGCGTTGCGCCAGAGCCGCCACTAATGCGGGGTCCATTTTCCTTTCTACCTTCAATTCGTCCGGCTTCCATTGGTCGTGGAATTTCGGCTGCGCGATGGCCGCCTGCGCATCCATCCCAAAATCCACCACCGCGATGATGTTCAAAAGCGTCTGGCTGATGATGGTCGGGCCGCCCGCCGCGCCGACGGCCAGGATGGGCCGCCCGTCCTTGAGCACGATGGCCGGACTCATGCTCGAAAGCGGCCGTTTGCCCGGCGCGATGGCATTGGCCTCCGCGCCAATCAGGCCGAAATGATTGGCCACGCCGGGTTGCGCGGAAAAATCGTCCATCTGGTTGTTCATCACCACGCCCGTGCCGGGGATGACGACCTTGGAACCAAAAGTGGTGTTGATCGTCGCCGTCATCGCCACCCAATTCCCCTCGGCATCGGCGGTGGAGAGGTGCGTGGTGTGTTTCGAGAAAACATCGCTGGCCGCGTCCGGCGGCTGGCCCGCGCCGGCCACGGTGGAAGCGCGCGTCAAATCAATTTTCGCGGCCAGCGCGCGGGCGTAATCCTTGCGGATCAGGCCGCGCGGGACCTTGGCAAAATCCGAATCGCCCAGCCAATAGGCGCGATCGGCGAAGGCCAGCTTCATCGCTTCGACGGTGAAATGGTCCCGGTCTGCTTCAGTGAAATGCGGGTCGGAAAAATCGCGCGTTTCCAGCATGTTCAGAATTTCCAGCAAATGCACGCCGCCGGAACTGGGCGGTGGAAAGGAGACCACCGTGCAGCCGCGATACGTCGTCGAAATGGGTTCGCGCAGAACGGCGTGATAGCCCGCAAAATCGGCGACGGTCAAGAGACCTTGATTTTCTTTCATCCATTGCTCCGCCGCTTGCGCGAAGGGTCCGCCATAAAACCAGCCCACTCCGTTCTCCGCGATGGCGCGATAAGTCCGCGCCAGATCCGGCTGCCGGAGAATCTCCCCCTCCTCGCGCGGCGCGCCGTCCGGCTTGAGAAAAACGGCGCGGGAAGCGGGAAACCTCGCCAGCACGGACGCCTGATCGCGCAGGGCGGCGGCATATCGGCCGTCAATACGAAATCCTTCTTCGGCGATTTGCGCTGCGGCCAGAAGATGCTCTTTGAGGGAAAGTTTTCCGTAAGTTTTCAACGCCAGAGCGCAGGCGGCCAGTTCGCCGGGCGTCCCGCTGGCCAGCGCGCCCGTTTCGCTCAAGCCGGGGACCACCGCGCCGTTGCGGACGTACATATCGGGCGTGGCCGCGGCCGGCGCAGTCTCCCGGCCATCAATGCACGCCAACTCGCCTTTGGCGCTGCGGATGAGAATGAAACAGCCGCCGCCGAGGCCGGAATTGTAACTATTGACAACACCGAGCGTGAGCGCCGCCGCGACGGCGGCATCCACCGCGTTGCCGCCCTTCTTCATAGCCTCGATGCCGGCCTGGCTTGCGATGCGGTCCACCGTCGCCACCGCGCCATGCCGCCCAATGGCGGATTGCGACAGCGCCGGAGTGGCCCGAATAACCATGAGAACCGCCAGCAGAACCGAGAGCTTGCGCATGGACTCTTGTTTAATGGGCGCAGGCAACGCCGTCGAGGATAATGCGCGGAAGGGCAGGAATCCAGCCAGAGACATGTGAATGTTGATCATGCGAGCCTCCCGGCCCTTATGGCTTTCGATTTCTCCGCGTACTCTGCGGTGCAAACTCAAAAGATCATTCATTTTCGGAAAAGAATTGACAGGATTAACAGGATGAACAGGATGCGGAAATGGAAGAGCAGGAATTAACCGAAAAAATCATTGGTTGCGCGATGAGGGTTCATTCTGTGCTGGGCCCGGGCTTTTTGGAGTCGGTTTACGCAAAGGCGCTGGCGCATGAGTTGCGCAAAGCAGGGCTGAAAGTCGAGTGCGAAAAGCAGATCACCGTCAAATATGACGGCTTGGTGGTCGGAGAATTTTCCGCGGACAAATTGGTGGAGGAAAAAGTCATGGTGGAAGAAAAGGCTGTCCAAGCTCTTGCTCCGCCCCATGAAGTGCAATTAGTGAATTACCTCACGGCGACCGGCATTGAAATCGGGCTGCTGCTCAACTTCGGCGCCCAACGGCTGGAATACAAACGCAAGAGCCGGACCTATCGAGAAAAGAAACCTCCGAAAGATTTTATCCTGTAAATCCTGTTCATCCTGTCCAAAAGTCTTTTTCTCAGAAATGAGTGAATTGAGGACATTGCACTGCGGAGCGCGCAAAGAAACACCCACGAAAATCTGATCGCCGATTAATGAGATTTTAAACTTAAGAATCTTGTCTTCCCAAGCGTGGCCTCCGGTTCATTGTCTTCCCGCTGCGTTCGCCAGACCGTCCAAGCACGTCTAATCCGCGCTTGTTGTATGGCAAATCAGGAAGTATTTTGATAGTATGAAACGGGAAGACATCATCCGGGATATACATGGGCTGGATTTGGAATTGGCGGCGTTGGAGGAGCATTACGGCCTGCTTTCCGCCGATTTCTACCATTTCTACCGAGTCGGCGAATTGGAACAGACGCGTGATTTCATCCGCTGGGCGGGTTTCTATGAGGCGAAACTGGAGCGTGAGACTTCCTACCGCCAACTTGTTTAAGTTGCGCCAAACCTGCGCGACCATCGTGTGCCTGCGCCGGGAATCAGTTTTGAATCGCCAATCTCGATGTCGTCTTGAATGACGTTCGCCGGGATTGGCTTCAATTGTAAACTCAGTCACAAATAACCTGTCCGGTTTGCCCCGTCGGCGTCGTTATACTAATGAAGACGAGAATGAATGACATGGATTTATTGCGGGAATACGTGCAAAAAGGCTCTGAGCAAGCCTTCGCCGCTCTGGTTGACCGTCATTTGAACCTGGTCTATGCGACCTCGCTGCGCCAAGTCAGGTCGCCCCAACTGGCCGAGGAGGCGGCCCAGTCCGTGTTCTTGAGTCTCGCCAGGAACGCCCGCTCGATGAAACCGGACACTATTCTGACTGCCTGGCTCTACCGGGTAGCACGACACGCGGCTATTGATCTGATGCGCGGGGAATCACGCCGCCAATGGCGCGAACAAATCGCCTTTGAATTAGCCAATATGAAATCGGATTCCTCTGAATGGGCCCACATTGAGCCGCTGCTGGACGAAGCGCTGGAGGCGCTCGAAGAAACCGACCGCAACGCGATCCTGTTGCGCTATTTCCAGAACAAGAGCCTGCGCGAAGTCGGAGAAACCCTGGGCACGTCCGAGGATGCGGCCCGAAAACGAGTGAGCCGGGCCGTCGAGCAACTGCGGTTGCTTTTCTCCCGGCGCGGGCTGGCGGTCGGAGTGACCGGCCTTGCCGCCGTCCTTTCCGCCCAGGCCGCGCACGCCGCCCCTGCGGGACTCAACGCCACGATTTCCGCGGCCGTCGCACTATCCGGCGCCGCGATTCACCAAGCATCCACTATTGCGGCAACGAAAGCCATTACCATGACATTGATCCAAAAAACTCTGATCGCAACGGCCATCGCGGTAGCGGTGGGAACAGGAATTTATCAGGCGCGACTCGGCATTCAATTGCGCCAACAAGCCCAGGCTCTCCAGCAACAGCAAGAGTCGCTGGCCGGCCAAAACCAGCGCCTGCAACAGGAGCGGGATGAGGCCGCGAAAAAGCTGGCCAGCCTGCAACAGCAGTTAGGGCGCTTGCACAGCGATACGGCGGCGCTGGCCAAGCTGCGCGGCGAGGTTGCCAAGTTGCGGGCCGAATCGCGGGAATTGGCGCAACTCAAGGCCGCCGCTGCCGGCAACGAAAATGATCCGGCGGAGTCCGCGGCGAAGTCCTGGATGGATCGGGTCAAGAAACTCAAGGAGAGGTTGGCGCAAACGCCGAGCCAGACTATTCCAGAATTCCAGTTTCTCACGGACCAGGACTGGCTTGATGCCGTCAGGAAGCTCAAGCAACTGGAAACCGATTCCGACTTCAGCCAGGCTTTCAGCGCATTGCGGTCTGCCGCCAAGAACGAGTTTGCCGCCACCGTCCAGGATGCCCTCGGCAGCTATGCGCAAGCCAATAATGGCCAGTTGCCCAGCGATTTCTCCCAACTCAAGCCCTACTTCTCATCGTCCGTGGATGATTCCGTCCTGCAAGGTTACGAATTCACGCAACCTGGAACGGTGACCGAAAAAACCGGTTCCCTAATCGATCAAGACGGCAATTATTATTCATCGCGATTCCAGATTGCCCAGGGCTCCATCTCCAGTTCGACTACGACTGAGGATGCGTTGCACCAAGCCATCCAGGCCTTCATCGCCGCGAACAATGGACAAGCCCTCACTGATCCAACGCAACTGCTGCCCTACGTCCAGACCCCGGCCGAACAAGCCGCGCTCCAAAAGATCATCCAACAAAGCAGCCCGGCGAAATGAACCCATCGCGCGGCACTGGCCCGTAGTTCAGGCGCTAAGTCCGATCCCCAATCCATCTGCATGGTTCCGTAAGTAGTGCCGGCGGACAAACATGCGCTTGTTGTATGGCAAATGATGAAGTATTTTAAAAACAAAGGGTTGAATAGTGAGAACTAATTACCTGCGCCACAATGGCTTGCGATTTCTCCGCGTCCTCTGCGACTCTGCGCGATTATCCTCATTGGATTTCCCCGGCAAACGATGATGGGGATGCAAACGGAAAAAGCGGAGAAGTGGCAGGGGAATGATTGTCAGGGGAATGGGAAAAGGAGCTCGCAGAATTAATTCCCTTCCCATTCCCCTGACAATCATTCCCCTGACAGATTTTCTTGAGAACGATTGATTTTGACAGGTTGAGGGTGTAAAAGGGGTGTCTTTGGAAGAAAAACGAGTGTCTGACGGAAAATATTTCACACTTTTTTTTGCGCTTTTTCTGTTTTTTGGGATTTGTTACAGTGCAACCCATTGTCTTTCAATGACAAGCGCTGATCCAACCTCCTCCAAAAAAAACGTGCCTAAAAACCTACCGTAGGTTTTTCGTTTTTCGCAACCTGGAGTAAATTCTACGACATGATCGAAAATAGGATGGTCAATCGAACGGGAACCGAAAAAATGGGAGGCGCAATCCCGCCGCCTCTCCCTATCCGTGAAATCCGCGCCATCCGTGGTCCAAATTCCGACGAATACCACGGATTTCACGGATTCTTGCCAGTGTGGTTCCAGTCCAAGTCAGTCAAACCCAGTCAAACCGAGTCAAGCCCAGGCAAACCCAGTCAAACCGAGCAAAAAAGCCGTCATGGCAACGATTTTAATTCAGCCAAATTCAGGTGGATTCAACTCAATTCAGGTGAATTCAACCAAAGCGAAAACAAAAATAAATTCAATCAAACGGCAGCCAGCGGACGCCGAAGATGCGCTGCCAGTTGGCCTGGCCCAACAGCACGCCCGAGGCGATGAACAGCATGGAAATCCAAAATCGCGTCGTGACCGGCTCCCCCAGGCAGACGTTGGCCCAGGCCATGTTGCTCAGGGGAATAAGATTGTTGAACAAATAGACCTGGCTTGTTTTCCAGTGCCGCAACCCATGGTTCCACAGCGCAAACGCCACCACGCTGCCGCCGACAATGCAATACAACTGCACCAGCGCCAGATCGGTTCTCCAGAGTATTATTTTATTGACAAGCTCCACCACCGAGAACGGCGCCAGCAGCAACGCGGCCCGCCAGAAAGTGTGGGCGGAAATCTCCATGCCGGAAAGTTCCCGGCCCAGGGAACGGCATTGCCGTCCGAAATTCGTCCAGAGCACGCTGCACGCCAGGCCGAGGATTTCTCCCAGCAACCCGCTGGAGGGACGCCTGAGCATGGGCAGAAACAGGATCAGCACGCCGCAGAAAGCCAGCGCCGCCGCGCCGTAGCGCTGGAGGGATTTCCAGTTTTTTTCCGGCGGCCCCTCCCAGAGCAGCGCCCACACCGGCGCCGCGCCCAGGTAAAGCGCGACGTGGGAGAGTTCGGTCAGTTTAAGCGCCCAATTGAAGACCACGATATAGACCGCCAGGCTCAAGCCGCTACGCACCCAGAGAAGCCGTTTCATTTCCGCCGTCAGCGGCGTTTGTCCGCCGAACCATTTGGTCCAGCGGAACAGCGCCAGCATCAGCAGGCCGGCGCCCAGGAAGCGCGTGCAGCCGGTGGTGATGGGCGGCCAAAACCCGACCAGCACCTTCACCCCGACGTTATTGGCGCCCCAGAGAATGACCGCCAGCAGCAGGTCGGAAGCAATGGCGCTATGATGGGATTTCCTTTCCACGCGTTCAAACTCAAGCACCAAACAGGCCGTGGGCGCAAACTTGTTTTCCCTCGATGCTTTTTTCATAATCTTAATCCTAATCTTAATCTTAATCCATTCTGATCGTTAATTTGAATCAGAAGAGATTAAGATTAAGATTAGGAGCCTCTTGCAAAAATGGATGAAGTATGTGCTAAGGGCAATTGGATTTGATGCTGAGGCGGTCTGTTTTATTCATTTGACTGAGCGGGGCGGTTTTTCGGTGTGGGCGGGCTGGTTTTCTTCCGAC